>JAEEGL016300683.1_pt1 | contig 35027 bp, 27 predicted proteins | sample 9134231 | NCBI WGS metagenome assembly JAEEGL01 (sample SAMN16246548, study PRJNA631951) | gut metagenome | biome: gut microbiome; feature: rumen; material: fiber-attached | host: Bos | place: Iran: Karaj | collected 2018-10 | reverse complement strand
GAATTCCCCGCGGTCCTGTGGCCGGATTTCTCGGACGCCGACCTGGAGGCCGCGATCGCCGAGTACAACGGCCGCGACCGCCGTTTCGGAGGGAGGAAGAGCGATGGATCGTGATTTCTTCATCCGCCTGCGCAGCAGCGTCATCGTGCTGGGGTCCGCAATCCTGTTCTTCTGGTTCGGCGGCATCCCGCTGTTCGCCGTGCTCGCGGTCGTCAGCCTGATCGGGATGTTCGAACTGTATCAGGCGGCTTCCGTCTGGAAAACGCCCCTGGCCGCGGCCGGGATGATGGCCGGCGCCATCTTTCTGGAAGCCGTGTACCTCAAATGGGACGCCTGGCTGCTGTTCGTTCTGTTCCTGGGCTTCATCCTGATCCTCGGGACATTCGTATTCACGTTTCCGCGGTATAGTTTCGCTCAGACCGCGGCCTGCGTCTTCGGCGTGCTTTACGTGCCCGTGATGCTGTCCTATCTGGTCCGCATCCGCAGCATGCCGGACGGATTCGCCCTGATCTGGCTCGTCTTCATCGCTTCCTGGGGCAGCGACACCCTGGCTTACTGCGCGGGACGCCTGTTCGGCCGTCATAAAATGACGCCGCAGCTTTCCCCGAAGAAGACCTGGGAAGGCGCTGCGGGCGGCGTGCTGGGCGCCGCGCTGCTGGGCTTCCTGTATGCCCTGGCGTTCGGCGGCCATCTGAAGTTTCTGGGAGACCCGCTGCTGGCCACGCCGCTGCTCTGTGCGGCCGGAAGCGTCGTGTCCCAGATCGGCGACCTGGCGGCTTCCGCCATCAAGCGCAGCGTCGGCGTCAAGGACTACGGCAACCTGATCCCCGGCCACGGCGGGATCCTGGACCGTTTTGATTCGGTCATCGTGACCGCGCCGCTGGTCTATTATCTGCTGCAGCTGCTGGTCAAATAAATCGGGGCGGCGGACCGCCGCCTGCTGAATGAGGTAATCATGCTTCCCGGTATCATCATAGCCATCATCGTTTTCAGCATTCTGGTCCTGTTCCACGAGTTCGGCCATTTCATCATGGCCAAAGCCGTGGGGATCGGCGTGACGGAGTTTTCCCTGGGCATGGGCCCGCGCATCTTTTCATTCGGCAAGGGGGAGACGAAATACTCCCTGAAAGCCCTCCCCTTCGGCGGCTCGTGCGCCATGGTGGGAGAGGACGACCCGGAGGAAGAGGCGCCCAACTCGTTCGGCGCCAAGCCTGCCTGGGCCCGCTTCCTGGTGGTGTTCGCCGGCCCGGCGTTCAACATCATCCTGGCATTCATCGCGTCGCTGTTCCTGCTCGGCTTCGGCGGCATCAACACGAACGACGTCCATTCCGTGACGGCGGGCAGCCCGGCGCAGGAAGCCGGCATCGAAGCCTGGAAGGACAAAGTGACGGCCATCGACGGCAAGAAGATCACGATGGGCCGCGAGCTGATGCTGTACCTGCTGGCGAATCCGCTGGACGGCTCGCCGGTCACCGTGACCCTGGAGCGGGACGGCGTGACGCGCGACGTGACGGTCGATACCAGAATGAGCGGCTACCGCGTGGGCATCAGCTACATGGCCGGGGAGGAGACCGCCAGACTCTCGGAAGTGAGTGCGGGCAGTCCCGCGGAAAAAGCGGGACTCAAGGCCGGCGATACGGTGACCTCCCTGAACGGTACGCCCATCACCAGCGGCACGGCGATGCAACAGTTCTTTGCGGAGCATCCGCTGGACGGCACGCCCATCGTGTTCACCGTCGTCCGGGACGGCAGCGAAATGACCTTTACCATGACGCCGGAGCATTACGAGACCTATGACCTGGGCTTTTCGGCTTATCACGTCTACGACAAGTGGGACGGCAACATTTTCCATCTGTTCCGTGAAGGGTTCCGGGAAGTCCGCTACTGGCTGTCCTACACCTTCTTCTCGCTGAAGATGCTGGTGACCGGCAAAGTGGGCGTGCGCGACCTGTCCGGTCCCGTGGGCATCGTCAGCACGATGGGCCAGGCGGTGGAAGCCGGCGTGGAGAGCGGCGGCCTGGGCGACGCGGCCCTGAACGTCCTGACCATGATGGTCCTGCTCAGCGTGAACCTGGGCATCATGAACCTGCTGCCCATCCCCGCGCTGGACGGCGGCCGCATCCTGTTCATCCTGTTCGAACTGATCTTCCGCAGACCCGTGCCCCGCAAGGCGGAGGCCGTCGTGCATTTCATCGGCTTCGTCCTGCTGATGGCGCTGATGGCGGTGATCCTGTTCAGCGACGTGCTGAAATTCTTCGGGAAATAACGGGGATCCCTGCGGAGACGGCAGACAATTTTCAGAAAGCAATACGTGTTTTATGGAACGGAAACATACAAGAATCATCCGGATAGGAGACCGCCCGATTGGCGGCTCCTGTCCCATTGCCATCCAGTCGATGTGCAATACGAAAACCGACGACGTCGAGGCGACCGTGTCCCAGATCCTCGCACTGGAAAAAGCCGGCTGCGAGATCATCCGGGTGACCGTGCCCACTGCGGACGCCGCCCGGGCGCTGCCCGCCATCAAAGAACGGATCCATATCCCGCTGGTGGCGGACATTCATTTTGATTACAAACTGGCCATCGCGGCCATGAACGGCGGCGCGGACAAGGTGCGCATCAATCCCGGCAACATCGGTTCTCCCGAGGGCGTGAAGGCGCTCGTGGAGCGGGCCGCCCGCGACGGGATCCCGCTGCGCGTGGGTGTCAACAGCGGCTCGCTGGAGAAAAAATATATTGAGAAATACGGCGGCGTGACGGCAGAAGGGCTCGCGGAAAGCGCACTGGGCCAGGCCGCCATGATCGAAGCTTTCGGATACGACAAACTGGTCATCAGCATCAAATCCAGCCGCGTGCCCGTCAGCATCCGCGCCCACGAGATCATCGCGGAGCGCTGCGATCATCCGCTGCACGTGGGCATCACGGAGGCGGGGACCGTGTACAGCGGCACTGTCAAATCCGCCGTGGGCATCGGGGCGATCCTGTCCCGCGGCATCGGCGACACGATCCGGGTCTCCCTGACCGGCGACCCGCTCGAGGAAGTGCGGGCCGCGAAGCAGATCCTAAAGAGCCTGGGCCTGCGGAAAGAGGGCATTGAAGTGATCTCTTGTCCGACCTGCGGCCGCACGCAGATCGACCTGATCGCGCTGGCGGAGGCCGTGGAGGCCATGGCTGCCCGGTATCCGGACAAAAATCTGACCGTCGCCGTGATGGGCTGCGCGGTCAACGGCCCTGGGGAAGCCAGGGAAGCTGATCTGGGCATCGCCGGCGGGCGCGGCGAAGGCCTGCTGTTCCGAAAAGGCGAAATACTCCGGAAACTGCCGGAGAACGAGCTTCTGGGGGCTTTGGAAGCGGAAATACAGAGATGGGAGGACCCGCATGTTTGAACCCGCGCAGATGAAACCCCTCACGGAAGCCGTCCCGGACCTGATGACCACCGAGACCGTCATGGACCGGGCGGACCGGATCTACATCGAAAAAATGCTGATGTCCCGCAAACGGGACCGGCTGAAGATCTATCTGCACGCCCCGTTTATCATTCCCAAACGGGACATCTGGGCGCTTGAAGCCGCCGTCAAAAAGCAGTACTTCAAAAACAAAGACGTCCGCGTCGAGATCATCGAGCATTTCCATCTGGATGACATGACGGCGCAGGAGGCCTACGAACAGTATAAAGACAGCATTCTGCTGGAGCTTAAATCCATCCGGCTGTACGAATACAATCTGCTCCGCCGCGCCTCGCTGGATTTTTCCGGCGGGGAAACGGTCGTGCTGGAAATGCCGGACCTGAGCGTGCTGGCGGCCCGCAGCGGCAGCCTGTCGGATTATCTGAAGCAGGTCTTCCGCGAGCGCCTGGGCTTTCCCGTGAACATCCGGCTCCGGGCCGGCGGCGCCGCGGCCCGTCAGGCAGTAAAGGACGACGCGGAGGAGTCCGAGATCCTCTCGATCCTGGACCGGGCGATCCGCGCGGAGCAGAGCGAAGAGGACCGGCCGGAAAAGAAAGCGCCGGCCCGGCCTTTCACGCCCAAGCGCGCGCTGCTCGCGGAAGAGGGCAGCTGGGGCCGCGATTTCGACGGCGACCCGATCCCGCTTTCGGACATCCGGAGCGAGATGGGCGAAGTCACCGTGCGCGGCCAGATCCTGTCCCTGGAAAAAAAGCCGCTGCGCAACGGGAACACCCTGTTCAGCTTTGTCCTGACCGATTTTACGGATTCCATGCGCGGCAAGGTCTTCGGCAAGCCGCACGAAGAGGAGCAGCTGGACCGGGTCCTGAAGGAGGGCAACTTCCTGCGGGTCCGCGCCGTCGCGCTTTTTGACCAGTATGACGGCGAAGTGGTCCTGTCCTCCGTCAGCGGCATCAAACCGGATCAGAACATGAAGATGACCCGCACCGATACCGCCCCGCTCAAGCGGGTGGAGCTCCATGCCCACACCCAGATGAGCGAGATGGACGGCCTGACCCATACGGACGAGTTCGTGAAGCGCGCCGCCGCCTGGGGCCACAAAGCCGTCGCCATCACGGACCACGGCGTGGTGCAGTCCTTCCCGGACGCGATGCACACGGCGGATGCCCTGCGGCAGAAAGGCAAGGACATCCGGATCATTTACGGCTGTGAAGGCTATCTGGTGGACGACGAACCGGGCATGACGGCGGAGGACATCAAAAAAGCGCCCAGCTATCACATCATCCTTCTGGCGAAAAACGACACCGGCCGCATCAATCTGTACCGGCTGGTGTCCGAGTCGCACCTGCATTATTTCAACAAACGGCCCCGCATCCCCCGGAGCCTTCTGGCGGAATGCCGCGAGGGGCTGATCCTGGGCTCCGCCTGCGAAGCCGGCGAGCTGTACCGCGCGCTGCTCAGGGACGCGCCGGAGGAAGAACTGCAGCGCATCGTCAATTTCTACGATTACCTGGAGGTCCAGCCGCTGGGCAACAACGCCTACCTGACCCGGACAGGCCGGAACGGCCGGATCTATACGCAGGACGACCTGCGGAACTTCGTGCGCCGCATCCTCGAACTGGGGCGCCAGTACGCCAAGCCGGTCGTCGCCACCTGCGACGTCCATTTCCTGGATCCGGAGGACGAGATCTACCGCCGCATCCTGCAGGCAGGTCAGGGCTACGCGGACGCGGATTTCCAGCCGCCGCTGTATTTCCGCACGACGGAGGAGATGCTCGCGGAATTCGATTTCCTGGACTACAATACCGCCAAGGAGATCGTGATCGACAACACCAACCTGATCGCGGACATGTGCGAAGCCATCTCGCCGGTGCGGCCGGACAAATGCCCGCCGCAGATCCCCGGTTCGGAGGAAGAACTGGAGAAAATGTGCTACGACAGGGCGCATGACATGTACGGCGAGCGCCTGCCCGTGATCGTGGAGGAGCGCCTGTCCAAAGAACTGACCTCCATCATCGGCAACGGCTACGCGGTCATGTACATCATTGCGCAGCGGTTGGTCAAAAAATCCAATGACGACGGCTATCTGGTGGGATCCCGCGGTTCCGTGGGCTCCTCGCTGGTCGCCACCTTCAGCGGGATCTCCGAGGTGAACCCGCTGCCGCCGCATTACCGCTGCCCGCAGTGCCGCCACAGCATTTTCGACAATGAGGAGACCCGGAAGAACGCGGGCGGCGCCGGCGTGGACATGGCGCCGATGGCCTGCCCGGTCTGCGGCGCGCCCATGATCCGCGACGGCTACGATATCCCGTTCGAGACCTTCCTGGGTTTCAAGGGCGACAAGGAGCCGGACATCGACCTGAACTTTTCCGGCGAATACCAGTCCAAAGCCCATGAATATACGGAAGTGCTGTTCGGCAAGGGCTGCACGTTCAAGGCCGGCACCATCACGGGGCTGGCGGAAAAAACGGCTTTCGGCTTCGTGATGAAGTATTACGAGGAAAAAGGCGAGCATAAACGGCGCTGCGAGATCGAGCGCATCGCGAAGGGCCTGGAAGGGACCAGGCGCTCTACGGGCCAGCATCCGGGCGGGATCGTCGTGATGCCGCGCGGGGAGAACATTTATTCCTTCACCCCGATCCAGTACCCGGCCAACAAGGAGAAGAGCGGGATCGTCACGACCCACTTCGATTACCATTCGATCGATCACAATCTGCTGAAGCTGGACATCCTGGGCCACGACGACCCGACCATGATCCGCCGCCTGGGCGACCTGACCGGCCTGACCATGACCGAGGTGCCCATCAACGACGAAAAGGTGCTGGCCCTGTTCAACAGCTGCGAACCGCTGGGCGTTGCGCCGGAGGACCTGGGCGGCTGCGCGTTCGGCACGCTGGGCGTCCCGGAATTCGGCACGGACTTCGCCATGGGCATCCTGCGGGACGCGAACCCGCAGTCCGTGGCCGACCTGGTCCGCATCGCCGGGATCGCGCACGGCACGGACGTCTGGAAGGGCAACGTGCAGGACCTGATCGTCAACAAAACGGCGACGCTGAAAGAATCCATCTGCACCCGCGACGACATCATGCTCTACCTGATCGGCCAGGGCATGGACCCCGCGCTGTCCTTCAAGATCATGGAAAGCGTCCGCAAGGGCAAAGTGGCCAAAGGGAAGGAAGGCAGCTGGCCGGCCTGGAAAAAAGAGATGGAAGAGCACGGCGTGCCCGAATGGTATCTCGGCTCCGCGGAGAAGATCCAGTATATGTTCCCGAAAGCCCACGCGGCCGCCTACGTCATGATGGCCCTGCGCGTGGCTTACTGTAAACTGTACTACCCGCTGGAATACTACACTGCCTACTTCAGCATCCGCGCGGACGGCTTTGACTATGAGATGATGGCCACGGGAAGAGAGAACATGACCCGGAATCTGGCCATGCTGCGGAAAAACAAGGACTCCCTGTCCGACAAGGAACTGCTGGTCCTGCGCGACATGCGCCTGGTGGAGGAAATGTACGCCCGCGGCATCGAGTTTATGCCCATCGACGTGTACAAAGCCAAGGCGGACCGCTTCCAGATCATCGACGGGAAGATCATGCCGTCCTTCAACAGCATCGCCGGCCTGGGCCTGGCGGCCGCGCAGAGTCTGGAGGAAGCCGCCGCGCAGGGCCCGTTCCTGTCCCGCGAGGACATGATCCAGCGCTCGAAGATCAATTCCACGCTGGCGGAGACCATGGCGCACATGGGCATCCTGGGCGACATGGCCGAGAGCAACCAGCTGTCCCTGACGGACATCGTGCTGGAATAAGTTGTGCAAAAAACGGGCGTCTGCGGGCGTCCGTTTGAAGAAAGGAGCTTCCATGCTGACCCTTGACAGTACGATCGGCGAATTATACCGCACCCCCATCGGCCGCGACCTGGCGGACAAAATGCTGCTGCAGGCGGGGCTACCGCAGAGCACCCTGACCAATCCGCTGGTCTCGCACATGAAGATCCGCTCCGCGGCGAAACTGCTGCCCGGGAAGATCGATCCCTCGCTGTTCGATGCGATCCTGAGCCTGGTGAACCGCGAGCCGGAGACCGTGACGCCGTCGAAGGCCCCGGTAAAGCCCGCCTGGTGGAAGGAAGCGGTGTTTTATCAGATCTACCCGCGCAGCTTCTGCGATTCGAACGGGGACGGGATCGGGGACATCCCCGGGATCATCTCGCGCCTGGACTATCTGAAAGATCTCGGCGTGGACGCCCTGTGGCTCTCCCCGGTCTATGACTCGCCGAACGACGACAACGGCTACGACATCCGCGATTACCGCGCCATCCTGGCCGAATTCGGCACGATGGAGGATTTTGACCGCCTCCTGGCCGAAGTGCACGCCCGCGGCATGCGCCTGATCATGGACCTCGTCATCAACCACACCTCGGACGAGCACGCCTGGTTCCGCGAAGCGCTCGACGACCCGTCCTCGCCCCGCCGGAATTACTATTTCCTTAAGCCCGGCACGCCGGACGCGCCGCCCAACAACTGGGGCAGCTTTTTCTCCGGCCCCGCCTGGCGCTATTTCCCGGAGGAGGGCCTCTGGGGCCTGCACCTGTTCTCGAAAAAGCAGATGGACCTGAACTGGGAGGACGACGGCCTGCGGCGCGAAGTGCTGGACATGATCCGCTGGTGGCTGGAAAAGGGCGTGGACGGCTTCCGCATGGACGTCATCAACTACATCTCCAAGGACCCGGGCCTGCCCGCGGGCGACCCGACCGTCGCCGGCCTGATTGGCTTCTGCGGCGTGGAGCACTACATCTACGGCCCGCGCCTGCACGAATTCCTGAAGCAGATCCGCCGCGAAGCGTTCGACCCCTACGGCGCCTTTTCCGTGGGCGAATGCCCCGGCTTGGGCATGAACATGAGCCGCATGGTCACCGCGGAAGAGCGGAAGGAACTGGACATGGTCTTTTCCTTCGACCACCTGGAGACCCCGGGCCACGGCAAATACGATGATTACGAGTACGACCTGAACTGGTACCGGGACCACATCCTGCAGTGGATCGAAAACTACGGCACTAACTGCCGCCTTTCCCTGTTTTTCAACAACCATGACAATCCCCGCATGGTCAGCAAAGTGAGCCGCAACAAGGCCCTGCACCCATACATCGCCAAGCTCCTGGCCGTCCTGCAGCTGACGCTCCCCGGCACGCCCTTCATCTACCAGGGCGATGAAATGGGGCTGTCCAATTATGAATTCACCAGCCTGGACCAGATCACGGACGTGGAGGCGAAGGGCTTCATCGCGGAGAACCGGGCCCGCATGAGTGAAGCGGAGATGCTGCGCATCCTGAACGCCGGGACCCGCGAACACACCCGCGTCCTCCTCCCCGGCGGCGGCCAGCTCCCGCCCTGGCACGCCGGCGTGACCCAGCAGACACCCGACCCGGAGGTGGAAGAATCTTACCGCTTCCTCCTGAAGCTCCGCCGTTCAAGCAAAGTGTTCCCGTATGGGACATTCGAACTGATCAGCGACAAGAAGAACGCTTTCGTCTACCGCCGCAGCTTAAACGGCAAGTCCTACGTCATCGAATGCAACCTTGCCGCCGAGCCCCGCAAACCCCTCTACAAACCCAAAAAATCCCGCCTGGTCTTTGACTCCCAGCCCCTCCACACCGGAGATCTCGGACCGTACCACGCGCAGATCTGGGAAGAATAGGGCCACTGGGGGACGGTTCCGATCGGCCCTGCGGGCTTGCTGCAGGGGCGGACGCCTACGTCCGCCCTTTAAGATTCAAGAACCAGGTGAAACATTTTTATTACATTGAGGTCTTTTACAACCGGAAGAGACTTCACAGCAGCTTAGGTTACATGAGCCCGGTAGCCTACAGGATGAAGAAGATGGGCCAAAGAGCTGGATGGATATTATGGCAATCACTCCTTGGCAGTTTATGGCTACGAATTATATACCGATCCGTTTAATAGTCAGGCTAAATTTCTAAAAGTCAGGGATGGATGGGCACAGGTGAACAACACACAAAAGAATAGATATGTGTGTATGAATACGACCGGTTTAGTCGGTGCGACAACCATTCACCCTTGAAAAAACAGGAGGTTTTTGGACAGATGCTGGGTCAATACTTTTGGCGTGATGTGAAAAGCTATTTTTCAAACTTTATTTCATCGGGCTGGCTGGCTATTTTGGTTTGGTGTACTTTGGGGCTCCTGGTTCACTGGCTGGATTACCGGAGACATAAAGTGTGCAGGTTCTGGCCGGGGGTGGCTGCCTTTGGCGTTTATCTGATCAGTTTTGCTGTGCTGCTTTTTTGGTATAACATGCGCAGTTATTATTATTCTATGAGGTGCGGCGCATATGCGTTGGGGTTTGCCCTTGGCTGGTTCCTTATGGAGCTGGTTTTGCGCCTCAGCAGGAAAAATAATGCTTCAGATCGAAGGCCGAAGGATAATGCTATTGAATAAAGGGCCAACTTATCTTTCTGATAATGGGGATAGCGGGGGGATAGTGTATGTCCCATACGGCTCAGGTTATATTCTGGCAGGGATTAATGTGGCAGGTGGAATATTTTATAACTATGCGTGTAAAGCACAGTATATTATCAGTACATTAGGAGTAAGTATCTATTGAAAGGAGAAGAATCATGAACAGAAAAAGGATCATCCGCATTATCGGGATCATAGCGGGTATTCTGCTCCTTTATCTCGTCCTGTGTACGTTTAACGTCTTTCCAATCAACAGAGCCTCGGTCCAGCCGTTTGTCATGACGCCTTCCGGGACGACGTATCTGGTCGTGAACGACGCCCAGCCGGTGGAGGACGTCCTGATCCGCTGGTTCCTGATGGGGGAGGAGATCGATGCCGGACAGAAAGAGAGCATGAGCGCTTTTGCGGGGTATCGTTTTTACCGGGCCAGATTGAAGTCGGGCGATGATTTCATTTATGCGGTGACACCGGAGGGAAAGATCCGGAAATGTACGATCTCTGAGCAGAACCGGTAAGAGAGGAACAAAAAAACAGGGGGCGGCGATCCTTTTGGGATGACCGCTCCCTGTTTTTTATGCAGCAGTGATTATTTGTTCACGGCTTCCTTCAGAACGTGGCTGGGCTTGAAGGCGGGGGCCTTGCAGGCTTCGATCTTCACGGTCTCTTTGGTGCGGGGGTTCTTGCCGGTGCGGGCTTTGCGCTCGCGGACTTCGAACGTACCGAAACCGGTGATGCTCATCTTGTCGCCGTTCACCAGGACCTTTTCCAGCTCTTCGAAAGCGGCCTTCACGACCAGTTCGGCTTCCTTCTTGGAGACGCCGGCGTTCTCGGCGACTGCTGCGATATAATCTTTCTTATTCATGCTGATAGTTCTCCTTTTTGTAGCAGAATTTCTTACCCATCATAGCACAGTTTCTCTGAAATGCAAGCGAAAAATGCGATGATTTCAAGGAATTTTGAATATTCTCATTATTCCGCGGAGGAAGGTCCTGATCCGGCAAGTCCGGTCCCGTCGAAAGCCGGGATCATCTCCTCCGTGGCGCTGGAGAGGTCCTGAACGTAGCCGTCTTCCCAGTCCGAATAGCGCAGGTACTCCCAGACCCGGTCCCACTCCCCGGGCTGCAGACGCCGCTTCAGGGAGGGGAAGGCGTCCAGGCGGCCGCTCTCCGCAAGCGCACGGATGGGGGTGTACTGGCTGAGCAGACTGAGCAGGAGAGTGCCCGGGGCGAAATTGTCCCGCAGGAGGTCCAGCACGTCCAGGGTATTGTCGATATAGCCGGGGAGGACCAGATGGCGGACCAGCACGCCGCTCCGCAGGAGATCGTCGCCGTCCATCCGGTACGGGCCGCGCTGCCGCAGCATTTCCCGCAGGGCTTCCAGCGCAACGGCCGGGTAGTCCGGCACGCCGGACAGCTGCCGCCCCAGCGCCTCGTCGCCGTACTTGAAGTCCGGCAGATAGACCTGCACCAGGCCGTCCAGCTGCCGCAGCTGGCTGACCGTTTCATATCCCGAACTGTTCCACACCACCGGGACAGGCGGCTGGACCGCGTTCAGGACGCGTGCGACCGCGGGGATAAAATGCGAGGCAGATACGAAATTCAGATTGTGTACGCCCTGTTCCAGCAGGCGGTCGATGATGCGCCGCAGTTCCCCGTCGCTTACCGCCTGCCCCGGGATCACGCATCGCGAGATCTCGTGATTCTGGCAGAACACGCAGGCCAGATGACAGCCCGTGAAAAAGAGCGTGCCGCTGCCACGCGTGCCGCTGATGCAGGGTTCTTCGCCGAAATGCGCCGCCGCCCGCGCCAGCCGGGGCCTTAAGGGAGAACGGCAAAAGCCCGCCGCTTGTTCCTCCGTGCGCGGTGCGCCGCAGGCACGGGGACAAAGGCGGCAGGCTTCGGGGACCGCCTCGGCAGCGGGAGACGGACGGACCGGGGCGGCGGGAGCGTCAGCCCACATAACCGTGTTCCGCGCCCAGGTTGAGCGCTTCCTTGTATTTCCGCTTGGAGACGTACAGGCGGATCAGGTTGTCCGCAAACAGGCGCTTACTGCCCGTGCCCAGCGTGGCTTCGCTGCTTTCGTACAGATCCCGCAGCACTTCCTCATATTCGTCGGAACTGCGGTCTCCCCTGACGTAGCGGATGTCGGCCATGCGGAGCAGTTTGTCATAGATGGCGGGCATGCGGGCCGTTTTCAGCCCGACTGCATTCTGCAGATATTCCATGCCCAGCGATTCGTAGCCTTCTTCAAAATAGCAGACGGCCAGCTTGATCGCGGTCAGGAAGCGCTGGTCCGGGCCGGCTTTCTGGGGAGAATAGGCGTCGATCAGGTAGGGGATGGCTTCCGCGCAGCGTTTGTGCTCCAGGAAAGCGGAGCCGATCTGGTAATCGATCAGGGTCGTGACCGAGGCGTCGTAGCTGCGGGAGAGCTCGCGCGCCCGTTTGTAATAGCGCAGCATGAAGCCCAGGTCGTTGTAATTGGAATAGCAGGCGCCCAGGAGATAGCTGCTCCAGAGCAGGATGGGGAGGGAACCCTCCTCCGCGGCGGCCGCAAACGCCCGTTCCGCGCAGGCGATGGCGTTCATGTAGTCCTTCCGGATATAGTAAGTCTCCGCCATGCTCTGCTTGACGTAACTGGTCGGGTTCAGGTTCTCCGCCAGGCGGAGCAGCTCCAGCTGGTCCTCGGATTCCACCTGGCCGGCGCCGGCGTAATAGAGGAAGAGCTGGTCGTCCTCCATATAGTCCAGGAAACGCGCCAGATAAGCCGCCTCCTGATGGCAGACGGGGGAGGATTTTCCTTGCTTCTGCAGCTGGGCGTACAGGTTGAAGAGGTGCCAGCTGAGATGAAGCTCGCTGTTCTCCATTTCCTGCTGGTGCAGCTTGAGCCAGGCCGCTTCGCGGTCCGCGGTCTCCGAGTGGAAATATTTGTCGAAATAAGCGTCCAGCGTGGCCTGCGCCTGGCCGAGCAGTTCCTCGTCCTGGTTATAGGTGATCCCCAGCGCCGCCATGAGCTGGCGCAGGATGGCCGGGCTCGGATGGCCCAGACCCTGTTCGATCTTGCTCAGGTACGAAACGGCGCAGATCCCCCGGCAGAGGGCTTCCTGGCTGAGTCCCTGGTGCAGTCGCTGCTGTTTGATCAGAAATCCTGTAAAATTTTTCATGATAAGGCCTTCTTTACGGGACTGAATGAGATAATTATTACTATATAAGGAAAATCAAAAAAGGCAAGCGGTTTTTTGAATTCTATGCTATAATTTTCTCCAAATGACCGCAAGGAGGTTTTTTATGTGGGAAGAATACCGGACGCTGGGCGTTTCGGAAGCAGTATATGAGCGGGGAGAGGATGTCCTGCGGACGCTGGCCGGACCTTTCCGCCGCATCGATGAAGTGGCGGAGCACAATCAGCTGAAAGTGCTGAACGCCATGATCAGGAACGGCGTGGCCGAGTACCATATGCACGGCTCCACCGGCTACGGCCACGACGACCAGGGCCGCGACACGCTGGAGCGCGTCTACGCGGACGTTTTCCATACGGAGGACGCGCTGGTGCGCCCGCAGATCACCTGCGGCACGCACGCCCTGTACCTGGCGATGGCCGCCAACCTGAAGGCCGGCGACGAGCTGCTGTCCCCGGTCGGCGCGCCGTACGATACCCTGGAGGAGGTCATCGGCATCCGCCCGTCCGTGGGGTCGCTGGCGGAGAACGGGATCACGTACCGCCAGGTGGACCTGCTGCCCGGCGACCGGTTCGACTGGGACGGCATCCGCGCGGCGGTGGGAGAGAAGACGAAGCTGGCCACGATCCAGCGCTCCCGCGGCTACAGCGCCCGCAAGACGTTCTCGCCGGCGGAGATCGGGGAACTGATCACGTTCCTGAAGGAACTCAAGCCGGACCTGACCGTCATGGTGGACAACTGCTACGGCGAGTTCACGGACCTCACGGAACCGTCGGATCACGGCGCGGACATGGTCGTGGGCTCGCTGATCAAGAATCCGGGCGGCGGGCTGGCCCCGAGCGGCGGGTATATCGCCGGCCGGAAGGATCTGATCGAACGCTGCGCCAAGCGGCTGACCGCGCCCGGCCTGGGCAAGGACATGGGCGCCAGCCTGGGCGTGAACCCGTCGTTCTACCAGGGCTTTTTCCTGGCTCCCACCGTGGTGGCCGGCGCGAAGAAGAGCGCGGTGTTCGCGGCGGCGCTGTATGAGAGCCTGGGCTTTAAGGTGAGCCCGGGACCGCAGGAGCCGCGTTACGACATCATCCAGGCCATCGACCTGCTGTCTCCGGAGCGGCTGGCCGCGTTCTGCGCGGGCATCCAGGGCGCGGCGCCGGTGGATTCGTTCGTGAGGCCGGAAGCGTCCGACATGGACGGCTATGCGGACAAGGTCATCATGGCGGCGGGGACGTTCGTGCAGGGATCTTCCATCGAGCTGTCCGCCGACGGGCCGCTGCGCGAGCCGTACCGCGTCTTTTTCCAGGGCGGCCTGAGCTGGTTCCACGGCAAGGCCGGCATCCTGCTCTCGCTCCAAAAACTGGTGGACGCAGGCCTGGCTCTGTGATATAATATTAATTCCTCTTGGGACTCTTTGGGGAGACTTGGGAGGGAGAATTGAAAGAAGAAACACCAAACGCACGCACGATGAGATCGCTCCCGCTCTCCGAGCGGCCGTATGAGCGATGCCTGAAACACGGCCCCGGCGCCCTGTCCGACGCGGAACTGCTCGCGACGCTGATCCGCACCGGGACCCGCAGCCTCTCCGCCGTGGAAGCGGCCCGCAACCTGCTTGCCGTGTACGGGGAGCGGGACGGGCTGGCCTGCCTGATGCGCCTGTCGCGGGCGGAACTGATGGCGCTGCCGGGCTTCGGCCCCGTCAAGACCGTGGAGGTCCTGGCCGCCGCGGAGCTCTGCCGCCGCATGGCGAAGACGATGCGCCGTCCGGACCTGTCCTTAAAGGACCCGTCCTCCATCGCGGCCTACTTCATGGAAGACCTGTGCTACCTCCCGCGGGAGGAGATGCGGGCCGCTATGTTCGACACGAAGAACCGCCTGCTCCACGAAGAGACCCTTTCGCGCGGGACCGTGAACGCTTCGCTGGTCTCGCCCCGGGAACTGTTCCTGGAGGCGCTGCGCTGCGGCGCCGTCTATCTGGTGCTGCTGCACAACCACCCCAGCGGCGACCCGACGCCCTCGGAGGCGGATCTGGCCCTGACCCGCCGCCTGACGGAAGCGGGCGAACTGCTGCACATCCCGGTGATGGATCACATCATCATCGGGGACCACCGTTATATCAGTTTCCGCGAGGAGGGTCTGATGCGCCCGCCGGCCGGAAGATAGACACCGGAACCGAAGGAATGAATCGCAAGGAATCGCCATGAGTGAGCCCCGCAGAAGCAGGAACCCCCGCGGGGGCCTGCTGATCGTCATCGGTATATGCCTGTTCCTCATGCTGGTCAGCTCGCTGAGCCCCGGCTTTGCCCGCGTGCTCCGGGACGGGATCGGCACGGTCCTGATGCCCATGCAGAAGGGCATGAACCGGGCCGGCAGCTACCTGTCCGGCCGCCTGGAGGCGCTGCAGGAACTGCGCCAGGTCCGGGAGGACAACGAACGCCTGGAAGAGGAACTGGGACAGCTCCGCGAGGAGAACGCCAAACTGAAGCTGAACGAACAGGAACTGACCGCCATGCGGGAGCTGCTGCATCTGCAGGAGCAGTACCGGGAGTATGAATCGCTCGGCGCCCACGTCATCGGCCGCAGCTCCGGCAACTGGTACCAGTCGTTCCTGATCGACAAGGGCAGCAAAGACGGCCTGGAAGCCGGCATGAACGTGATGGCGGGCGGCGGCCTGGTGGGCCTGGTCACGTCGGTGGGCAACAATACCTCGACGGTCAGCACCATCATCAACACCGGCCGCTACGTCAGCGCCATGACGACCCGGAGCGGCCACTCCTTCCTGGTCGCGGGGAGCCTGGAACTGTACGCGGACGGCATGCTGGCACTGGAGAACATCCCGCTGGGAGCCGACGTGGAGCCCGGCGACATGGTGGTCACGTCCAATATCAGCGACGTCTACCTGCCCGGCCTGCTGATCGGCTATGTGGAAGAGGCCGTCACGGACGCCAACCGCCTGCTGCGTTCCGGCTCCCTGCGGCCGGTGGCGGATTTCGACAACCTGGACATGGTCCTGGTCATCACCACCCTGAAAGGGACGGGAGAGACGCCATGAAGCGGGGACTGGTCTACGCGCTGCTGATCCTGGCGGTCTTCCTGGTGCAGAACAACATCTTCGCCGCTTCCTCGCTGGTGATCACGGTCCCGAACCTGCTGCTGATCCTGGTGTTTTCCTTCGGGTTCATGCGGGGCAGCTTCGAGGGCATGCTGATCGGCTTCGCCTGCGGACTGCTGACGGACCTGTTCTTCGGAAGCACCATCGGCCTGTCCGCGCTGATCTTTTCCGTGCTGGGGTACGGGATCGGCGTGCTGGGCCGCATCTATTACACCGAATACGTCAGCCTGCCGCTGACGCTTTGCCTGCTCAGCGATCTCCTTTATCTGCTGGGCATCTATGTGTTTGCCATCGTCCTGGGCGGCGGGCACGGCTTCGTCCCGTATCTGACGAAGATCGTCCTGCCGGAGATGCTGTACACCGGCCTGATGGCCATCCTGCTGTATCCGCTGTTCCGGCAGACGGAGAAACTCACGCGGCGGTGGGAAGAGAAGAACACGCGGAAGTATGTTTAGAGAGATCCTGGATTACATCGCCTATAAACTCAAGCACGTGGTCACCTCGCGTCTGTTCCCGGTGACCCTTGTTTTCGTGGCGCTGTTTTCCGTCCTGATCCTCCGGATGTTCCACCTGCAGGTCGTGGCCGGCGCCGACGCCCAGCAGGAGGTGGAGAACATCATTTCCCGCACGGTCACGCTGGCGCCCACGCGCGGCAACATCTACGACCGGAACGGCAATCTTCTGGCTTATAATGAACTGATCCAGAACGTCACCGTCGCGGACAACGGCAGCTACGCCAACGGGTACGAACGCAACCGGATGCTGCTGCGGCTGATCGCGCTGCTGGACCGTTTCGGCGAGAAGGTCGTCCCGAGCATCGACATTTATTTTGACGAAGCCGGCGTGCTGCGCGAACGCTTTGCCTCCGAAAACGCCCGCCTCCGCTTTCTGCGCGACATGTACGGGCGGGAGAGCACTGCCGATCTGACGACGCAGGAGACCGAAACGACGCCGCAGCAGATCCTGGAGCATTACTGCGACTTCTTCGGCGTGGGCCGGAACGAAGACAAGAGCGTGTATGAGATCGATCCGCAGACCGCGCTGAAGCTGGTCTGGATCCGCTACAGCATGTACATCAATTACTACGTCCGCTATAATCCGAGCACCGTGGCGGAAGGCGTGAAGGAAGAGACCGTCGCCGCGATCCGGGAACACCAGGAAGAACTGCTGGGCGTGGATATCGCGCAGAGCTCGCGCCGGGTGTACAACGACGCTATCTACCTCTGCCACATCCTGGGATACACCGGGTATGCGAGCGAGGAGGAGATCGAGGAACTGAACGCGCAGGGCGGCGAGTACGCGGCCGGCGACGTGATCGGCAAGGCCGGGATCGAAGCCAGCATGGAGCTGGCGCTGCGCGGGCGGAACGGGACGCGCTCCCTGTACGTCAACAACCTGGGCCAGATCAAGAAGGTCGTCCAGGAGACCCCGCCCGAGGCGGGCGACGACGTCTATCTTTCCATCGACCTGGAGATGCAGAAGGGCATCTACCACCTGCTGGAGCAGAAACTGGCCGGCATCCTGATCAACCACCTCAAGAACGAGGACGTGGATCCCGGCGAGGAAGAGCATTACATCCCCATCAAAAAGGCGTATTTCCAGCTGATCAACAACAACGTGCTGGATTACCGGCACTTCAGCAGCCCGGACGCCGGCGAGGCGGAAAAGCGTGTGTATTATTACTTTACCGCCAAGCAGACGGAGATGCTGGACAAGATCCGGGCGGAACTGACCGGGGCCGGCGCCCGCCGCTACGCCGCGCTGGACGCGGAGATGCAGACCTTCTTCACGGAGATGTACGACGTCCTGCTGAGCGAAAAACTGCTTCTGCGCGACCGCGTGGACACGGACAGCGAACTGTACACGGCCTACCGCGTGGACGGGAGCATCAGCCTGCAGGCCTATCTGCGCGGCGCGCTGGAAAAGGAATGGATCGACGTTTCCCTGCTGGGCATCAACGGAACGTATACGAGCGTGGAGAAGGCCTATCAGGCCCTGGTGGAATTCGTCCTGGACAAACTGCAGCAGTCGCAGGCATTTTCCAAGGCGCTGTACCAGATGCTGATCGAGGATGACCTGATCAACCGCTGCGACCTGGCGCTCGCGATGTACGAGCAGGGCATCCTGGAGCCGGATCCGGAATACCAGGCCAACCTGAACCAGCGCAGTCCGGCCCTGGCCTTCCAGTTCATGATCGACAAACTGACCCGCATCGAGATCTCGCCGGCCCAGCTGGCGCTGGACCCGTTCTCGGCGGCGGCCACGATCGTGGACGTGAACACCGGGAAGGTGCTGGCCATGGTCTCGTATCCGGGTTATGACAACAACCGCATCTCGGAAAACGGCTATTACGCCTCCCTGCTGGAGGACCAGTCCACGCCGCTGTTCAACGTGGCCACGCAGGCCCGGACGGCTCCCGGCTCCAGCTTCAAGATGGTCACCTCCGCGGCGGCCCTGGAGCTCGATGTGATCGGGCCCGGCACGTATCTGACCACCCACGGCTCCTTCTCGGCGGCCGGCATGACGGTCAACTGCTGGTATTATCCCGAATCGCACGGGGACATCAACGTCAGCGACGCGCTGATGGTCTCCTGCAACGACTTCTTCGCCCAGGTGGGCTATAAGCTCTCGCTGGACGACGGGGCCTATAACGACGCGGTGGGCATGGGAAAACTTTCCCGCTACGCGCAGCTGCTGGGGCTGGGCGAGAAGTCCGGCGTGGAGATCCCGGAATCCAATCCGGTCATTTCCGACATTTCCGCCCTGACCAGCGCGATCGGACAGGGCACGAACCTGTATTCCTGCAGCCATCTGGCGCGCTACGCCACGGCCATCGCCACGCGCGGCAGCATTTACGACCTGACGCTGCTGGACCACGAGACATCTTCGTCGGGCAGCCTGATCCAGAGCTACCGCGGCAGCCTGGTCTCGCGGACCGAACTGCGGGATTCCACCTGGGACAGCATCTGGGACGGGATGCGGCGCTCCGTGACCAGCGGCAACCATGCGCACGTCTACAGCCAGAAGGTGACCATCGCCGCGAAGACCGGCACGGCTGAGGAAAACGAACTGCGGCCGGACCACGTCACCTACGTCAGCTTCGCGCCGTACGAAAAGCCGGAGATCAGCGTCGCCCTGACGATCCCGAACGGGTATACGTCGGGCAACACGTCGGAACTGGCGGGCTATATTTACGATTATTACTACGGGTACATCACGTATCAGGACATTCTGGAAGGGCACGCGCGCGACGCGGGCGGCAACGATATCAACGAGTAAGACAGGGGAAGCGATGTCGAGAGTAATTGTGATCGCCTCCGGCAAGGGAGGCGTGGGAAAGACCACGATCGCAGCGAATCTGGGGATCTGCCTGGGGCAGGCGGGGCGGAAGGCTGCCCTGATCGACCTGGATCTGGGGCTGCGGAACATTGACGTGACACTGGGGCTGGAGACCGTGGTGCTGAACCATCTGGGGGACTATTTCGAGGAACGGATGCCCCTGGAGGAGATCGTGACCACGGATGAGCGCTACCCGGGCCTGGCGCTGCTGGCCGCGCCCCAGAACATGGATCCGGCCGACCTGAAGGATGAGCAGCTGGAGAAACTCGTGCAGGAGCTGCGCGCGGCTTATGACGTGATCATCATCGATTCGCCGGCGGGCGTGGGGCCCGTCTTTTCCGCGGCCATCCGGCTGGCGGACGAAGGGATCGTCGTGACCAGTCCGACGGTCTCCGCCGTGCGTGACGCGGACAAGGTCCTGCATCTGATGGAGGCGGCGGGGGTCAAATACCGCTTCGTGATCGTCAACATGCTGCGGCAGCGCCTGATGAAGAACGGGGTCATGATGACGCCGGAGGACATCCGGGACGTCCTGGGAACGCCCCTGCTGGGCGTCATCCCGGAGGATGAGGAAGCCATCGTCTGCTGCAACACGGGCGTGCCGCTGGTCACGGTCCGGTGCATGTCCGGAAGCGCCCTGAAGCGCATAGCGGAACGCGTCCGGGGGACCGCCCTGTCCCTGCCGCGGCTTAACGCGCGCCGCAAGGGCCTGTTCCACGCATAAAGGAAAACCATGTTTGCTTTTAACCGCTACAAACTGAGGAATTTCAACCTGGCGCTGCTGCTCTGCGTCCTGGCCCTGTGCATCCTGGGCTACATGGTGCTGGGCAGCGCCGTGGTCAACGACGCGGACGGCGCGGATACCATGCGGAAGCAGCTGATCGGCATGATCGGCGGCGGCCTGCTGATGGCTTTCCTGACGCTGGTGGATTACCATGTCTGGCTGAAGCTCCACTGGGTCCTGTACGGCGGCTCGCTCCTGATCCTGGGCCTTTTATTCACGCCTCTGGGCTACACCACCAAAGGCGCCACGCGCTGGCTGAACCTGCCGGCCCTGGGGCGTCTGCAGCCTTCGGAATTCGTGAAGGCGGCGCTGATCGTGTTCTTTGCCTGGTTCTTCCAGAAATACCGGGAACGCATCAACAGGCCCGCCGTCGTCTTTTCCGCGCTCGGCCTGTTCATGCTCCCCGCGGTCATGATCTTCCTGGAGCCGGACCTGTCCACCACGCTGACCTTCGTCCTGCTGTTCCTGGTCATGCTGTTCATGAGCCAGATCAGCTACAAATGGCTGGGCGGCATGGCGGCCTGCACGATCCCCGTGGCCGGTTTCCTGGTCTGGGACTCCATGCAGGAAAACCCGCTGATCTTAAAGCGCTACATGCTGAACCGCCTGTTCAGCTTCCTGAATCCCGATGAATTTTCCGGCTCCGGGCTCACCGCCCAGCAGGACCGCGCCATCATGGCGATCTCGTCCGGCCGCTTAAGCGGCAAGGGCCTGTTCAACGCCAGCTTCGACTCCGTCAAGGCCGGCAATTTCCTCTCGGAGGAAAACTGCGACTTCATCTTTGCCGTGGTGGGAGAGGAACTGGGCTTCTGGGGCAGCGCCGCGATTCTGCTGCTGTTCGCGCTGACGGTGTTCCTGTGCTTCCGGACCGCCTCCAAGGCGCCGGATCTGGCCGGCCGCATCATCTGCGCGGGTTCCGGGGCATTCCTGGGCCTGCAGGTCTTTTTCAACATCGGCGTCACCAGCGGCGTGCTGCCCAATACGGGCGTCGTGCTGCCGTTTTTCAGCCACGGCATCAGTTCTCTGCTGAGCGCGTTCATCTGCCTGGGACTCGTGATGAACGTGGGGCTGCAGCGCCGGGAGACGGAGAGCCCGGACTGGTAGGAAGCGGCGCGGGCCGGCGGGCATTTTCCCCTTGTGTTTTCCGCCGGCGTTGTTTATAATTATCGTGGAGGATTTCGAAGTCCGCTGAGGACGGAAAACGGAGCTTATCGCAAACGACTGAACATAAAATCTTCAGATACGGGAGGACACGATCATGATTCAGATCATTGCCGGCAACAAAGGCAAAGGAAAAACGAAACATCTGCTGGCCATGGCGAACGACGCCATGAACGCCGCCCACGGGACCGTGGTCTATCTGGACAAAAACAGCAAGCATATGTTTGAACTCAATCGGAACATCCGCCTGATCAACGTCTCCGAATACCCGGTGAATTCCACCGAGGCGTTCCTGGGCTTTCTGTGCGGGATCATTTCGCAGGACCACGACCTGGAAGTCGTGTTCCTGGACAGCTTCCTGACGCTGAACGAAGTGCAGAGCCAGGAGGAACTGGCGGAGCTCATTAAAGATATCGACATCATCAGTGAAAAATTCGGCGTCCGCATGGTGCTGAGCGTTTCCATGGACTGCGAGGCGCTGCCGGAGACCGTCAGACCCATGGTGAGCCTGGCGCTGTAAAACAGGAGAAGCCGTGGCGGGGACCGGAAGACAGACGCAGAAGAGGAGAAGCAGCAAAGGAAGGGAAGGAGCCAAGATCCTTCCTTTTCGGCGTGAGCTGACCATCAATCTGGGCGTCATCATCTTCCTGTTCATCCTGCTGTACCTTGCGGTGTCCGTGATCCGCTCCGCCACCCGGGAATCGTATTCCACCTTCACGGTGGGACGGGAGGAGAGCCTGAACGGCAACCAGACCTACCGCGCCCTGATCCTGCGGAACGAGCAGCTGGTCACGTCCCGCTGGGCCGGGTACGTGGACATGTTCGCGCCGGAGTGCGGCCATGTGAGCATCGGCAGCGTGGTGACCTCGGTGGACGAGATCGGCACTTACAGCGAAAAGATCAAGGAAGTCGCGGAGCTGCAGAGCTTGAGCCGGGACGAACTGCGGAACTTCAAGACCCGTCTGCAGAAACTGTCGCTGAACTACGACAGCCGCTCGTTCTCCGCGGTGTACGAGTCCCGCGGCGCCATCAGCGCGTTTTTCTCGACCCACGTCGGCAAGGCGTCGCTGGACGTCCTGGAGGGGAACGCGGCGCTCAACGAATTCTTCCACCTGTACAAATCGGATACCACCGGCATGATCCTGTACTACAAGGACGGCTTTGAGGGCAGAAAGCCCGAAGCCGTCACAGCGCTGGATTTTGAAAGCCGGGATTACCAGCGGGAAAGCACCGCGCGCCTGGTGACGCTGGGCGATTTCCTTTATAAGCTGGTGGATTCCGAAAACTGGACGCTCGTGGTCCCGCTGACCGCGGAAGAAGCGGCGAAATACGCTTCCCTGTCCCGCATTGACCTGACCTTCCTGAAGAACGGCCTGCAGACGACGGCCGCCTCGCAGGTCTACAACGGGCCGGACGGCAGCCTGCTGCTGCGCCTGGATCTGAGCCGCTACCTGGTGCAGTTCGCCACGGACCGCTTCACGGAGATCCGCCTGGAGGGCTTCGGCTCCGAGGGCCTGAAGATCCCGGTCAGCTGCCGCGTGGAGGAGAACGTCTACCTGATCCCCCGGGAATTCGAAACGGTCCGCGAAGACGGCGAGCCGGACGGCTTCTACCAGGAGCTCGTCACCGGCTCGGAACAGACCATCCGCCACATCACGCCCGCGGTCTATAAGCGGGACGACCGCTATTGCTACGTGAGCCGCCAGGACCTTCCGGCCGAGTCGGTCCTGATCCGGCAGAACTCCCAGGACCGCTATACGATCCGCCTGACAGCCGCGCTGACGGGCGTCTACCAGGTCAACGCGGGCTACACGGTATTCTGCCCCGTGGAGATCCTGGAGGAGAGCGGGGATTACCTGCTGGTGAAGCGCGGGACGGAGCGCGGGATCGCCACGTTCGACGAAGTCCTGCTGAACGGGACACGCTACACGGACGGGCAGATCCTGCGGTAAATTATTTCGCAAAGCGGCCTGCTCCGCCTTGACATCCGCGGCGCAGGCAATATAATGAAGATAGAAAAGAAGAAGGGGAGAGACCCATGGCAAACATCTTTGATAAATTCTTAAATTCCATGCGTCTGTACGACGATGAAGATCTCGAGGAAGACGAGGAATATCTGGACGACGAGACCGAAGAAGAGGAACTGCCCCCGGTGAAACCCGAGCGTCCGGCGAAGCCCGAGAAGGCGGAACGTCCGGAAAAAGCGGAGCGTGCCCCGCGCAGGACCCGTCAGCCGGCTCCCGAAGAGGAAGAAGAACCGGCCCGTCCCGCCCGCCCCGCCCGCCGCAGCAACGTGACCTCCATGCGTCAGATGACTCCCCGCACCGGCACGGTGATGGAAGTCAGCATGGTCAAGCCGACCGACATGGAAGACGCCCGCGACATCTGCGACATGCTGCTGTCCGGCCGCGCCGTGGTGATCAACATGGAAGGCGTCCAGGTGGATCTGGCCCAGCGGATCATTGATTTCGCTTCCGGCGCCTGCTACTCCATCGAAGGCAACATCCAGAAGATCTCCAGTTACATTTTCATCGTTTCTCCCAGCAGCATCGAGCTGTCCGGAGATTTTCAGAACGTGCTGAATTCCGTCAGCGGCGGCAGCCTGCGTCTGGATGACAGGCATTAAGCAAAAACACGCTTGGCTTTATTATGCGGCAGGACTCGTATGGGTCCTGCTTTTGGTGCTGCTTGATCAGCGCGCGAAGGTGCTGGCGGCGGCGGAACTCAAGGGCGCCCCGGTCCGGGTCCTGATCCCGGGCGTGCTGAGCCTGGGCTATGTGGAGAACCGCGGCATGGCGTTCGGCATGCTGCAGGGCGGACGCGTATTCTTCGTGGTCCTGACGGTCGTCATCCTGATCGTCCTGGCAGCCGCCTATCACGCCATCCCGGAGAAGAAACGCTTCTGGCCGATGTCCCTGGGCGTGCTGTTCATCATCGCCGGCGCGCTGGGGAACTTTATCGACCGCCTGCGCCTGGGCTATGTGATCGATTACTTCCAGCTGGAATTCATGGACTTTCCGCTGTTTAACCTGGCGGACTGCTTTCTGACCTGGACGGCGGTCATCATCGCGCTGCTGGTGGTGTTTTTCTACAAAAACGAGGATTTGAAACAGATTCATTTATGAGCGGGCTTTGGCTGATCAGTGAATGGGAAGACGGCGGCAAGCGCCTGGACGCATACCTCTCCGGAGTTCTGGAGGGGTATTCCCGTACTTATGTGCAGAAACTGATCGAGCGGGGCGCCGTACTGGTGGACGGCAGGCCCCGGAAGGCCGGTTTCCGCCTGGACGGCGAGGAGGAGATCACGGTCGATCTGCCGGAGCAGGAGACGCTTGCGGTGGAGCCCGAGGACATTCCCCTGGACGTCGTCTTCGAGGACGAGTACCTGATGGTGGTCAACAAGCCCAAGGGCATGGTGGTGCACCCCGCCCCGGGCCACCGGAGCGGCACGCTGGTGAACGCGGTGCTGCATCACGCGGCGGGAAGCCTGTCCGGGATCAACGGCGTCCTGCGGCCGGGCATCGTGCACCGGATCGACAAGGATACGACCGGACTGCTGATCGTCTGCAAGAACGACGCGGCGCATGAAAGCATCGCGGCGCAGCTGAAGGAACACAGCATCCGCCGCCGGTATACGGCGCTGGCGGAGGGACGCTTCAAAGAGCCGGAAGGCGAGGTGAACGCGCCGATCGGCCGCGACCCGAAAAACCGCCTGCGGATGGGGATCGACCCGAAGAACGGCCGGGAAGCGGTCACGCGGTACCGCGTGATCGATGAATTCAGGAACTACAGCCTGCTGCACTGCCGCCTGCTGACCGGGCGGACGCACCAGATTCGCGTGCACATGGCTTCCCTGGGCCATCCGCTGGCCGGGGACACGCTGTACGGCGGCAGGAGCCTCGGAAAGGAACCGGGCCAGTACCTGCACGCAGGTCTGATCGGGTTCGTGCATCCGGGAAGCGGTGAATACATGGAATTCGAAGCGCCTCTGCCGGAGTATTTTGCGGAAAGATTAAAGAAACTGGAACGGTAAGATGAAAAGATCATTGGTTTGGATAATACTGCTGTGCTTCATGATGACGATGCTGCCGGCCTGCGGCGGCAGTTCGGATCCCCCTGCGGTCCCGCAGACGCTGCCGGTCATCTCGCCGGATTATTCCGAGGCGACGACGGGCGGGACGGATAGTCCCGAGACCTCCTCGCAGCCCTATACGAATCCGCCGACCCGCACGCACGGGACCACGACGGCCCAGGCACCGGAAACCACCGGGACGGACGATCTGACGACGGAACCGGGGACAGCCGCGCCGGTGACCTCCGCGCCGGAGCCGGATACCACTGCCGCGCCGGAACCGACCGCGCCGGCGCCCGAGACCAGCACCGAACCCGCTCCGCCCCTGACGGATCCGCCCGCCCCCACCGCCCCGTCTGAGAAGACCGGCTATCTGGTCTGTCTGGACGCGGGCCATCAGGCGCACGCCAATACCGGCCAGGAGCCGCTGGGCCCCGGCTCGTCCGAGATGAAGACCAAGGTCTCCTCCGGGACGCAGGGCCGCACCACCGGCGTGCCGGAATACGTGGTGAACCTGCAGGTGGCGCTGAAGCTGCAGCAGATCCTGGAAGCCCGCGGCTATGAGGTGCTGATGATCCGCACCACGCACGACGTCGACATCAGCAACGCGGAGCGCGCGCAGATCGCCAATGACGCGCAGGTGGACGCCTTCGTCCGCATCCACTGCAACGGCGTGGACGACACGTCGGTGAACGGCCTGCTGGCCATGATCCAGACGCCCAATAACCCGTGGAACGGCGCGCAGTACGCGGAATTCAAGCGCCTGGCGCAATGCATCGTGGATGAAGCCTGCCGCGTGACCGGCGCCAAAAACCAGGGACTGCTGGAGACCGACGGGATGACGGGGATCAACTGGTGCCAGCGGCCGACGGCGCTGGTGGAGATGGGATTCATGACGAACCCGGAGGAAGATGCAAAACTGACAGATGACCGGTATCAGGACCTGCTGGCCGAAGGCATCGCCGACGGGCTGGATAAATATTTCGGGATCCAGAGGTAGCAGTCAGCCGCATATGGCCGGATCGACTAAAAAACTTTTCTCACCCCGGAGAAGGGGGAACGGAAAGTATCGTCGATCCGGCCATACTGTTTTCTGAGCGGCAGCGAAGAAAAGAGACCGAAAGCATCCGGCCGTCTGCTGCTTATTTCCGGCCGGCCGCCCCCGGCGGGCGCTTGCCCGCAGTGTTCGGTGTAAGAAAATGTGCTGTCATGTAAACGTTTTGAAGGGATCGTATTATTCCGGACGCAGGAGCAATGCCGCCGCAGCGCGGGGACAGAGAATTCAATGAGGTGAAAAGATGCGTTTGTTTATCGCGGTACAGTTGTCGGATGAGATGAAGACTGCCCTGCTGGGGACGATGCATGAACTGAAGAAAGCGGGGGTGAAGGGCAGTTATACGCCCGGGGCGAATCTGCATCTGACGATGGCGTTCATCGGAGAATTCAAGGATGCGGAGGCGGTCAAACAGGCCGTGGCGGGCGTCCCGTTCAAGCCGTTCAAGCTATCGCTGGACGGGATCGGGACGTTTGACAATACGCTGTGGGCGGGGATCAAGGGCAATCAGGGACTGAAGACGCTGGCGAAGGACCTGCGCGCCGCTTTGAACGCCGCGGGGATCCCCTGCGACTCCCAGACGTTCGTCCCTCACGTCACCCTCGTCCGGTGCGCTGCCGGCCGCTGGCAGTCCGTCCCCGCGCCGAAAGGCGACATGATGGTCAGAAAGCTGTCCGTCATGCGGTCTGACCTGAAAGACGGCAAACGCGTCTACACCGAACTAAAGTAAAGCAGGAGACCGGTCCATACCATCCGATCAAGAAAAGAGCCGTTGCGTGAACGGCTCTTTTCTTGATTCCTTTTTTTCTTCCGTCGATCCCTCAAAGAGGGAAAACAGCTGATCCCGGTCCCCGCGCTCCCCGCGATATACTCCGGACGCTGTCAGGTTTTCTTCTTTCCGATCCGCTCCAGCAGCGCTGTCAGACCGATCATGCACAGGATCTCCGCGCCGGCGAACAGAAGGCATACCAGCGCCGTGTGGCCGGAAACGTGGATCATCTCGAACAGCCAGTTGAACTGCATGGCGCAGACGCCGAAGCCGATGATGGAGAGGATGATCACGCCGACCCGGTATTTGTTTAACGGCCGGGAAATGTTGATCAGGATCAGGAAACCGACCAGGGAGAGCAGATAAGTGCATGCCGTCCCGACCTCGTCCTGCGGGATCTGCCACCGATCCGCCTGATGCACCAGCACCGCGATCGCAATGAAGGAAGTGAGCGCTGCGGGGATGGATCGCACCAGCGTGTTGCGGATGAAACGGCCCTGCTGTTTCTTTTCGTTGGGTTCCAGCGCCAGCAGGAAGGCGGGAACACCGATGTTGAAGGCGGAGACAAGCGAGACCTGCGCCGGCCGCAGCGGGTAGGTCATGGTCAGCAGGATGGCGAACAGCGCCATCAGCAGGGAGAACATGTTTTTATACAGGAACAGCGTCGCGGAGCGGGTGATGTTGTTGATGTCGCGCCGGCCTTCGGAGACGATCTCGCGCATGTGCGAGAAATCGGAGTCCAGCAGGACCACCTGGGCCGCCTGGCGCGCCGCGTCGGAGCCGCCGCCCATGGCCACGGAGCAGTCCGCTTCCTTCATGGCCAGGATGTCATTGACGCCGTCGCCGGACATGGCCACCTTCAGCCCTTTTGCCTTCATGGCCAGCACCAGGTCCTTTTTCTGCTCCGGATTCACACGCCCGAACACCGTGCAGCGCAGGGCGGCGTCCGCGATCTTTTCCGGCGTGTCCAGCGTGGTGGCGTCCACATAATTTTCTGCACCGTCGATCTGCGCCTGGGCGGCGACGCGCGACACGGTCAGCGGGTTGTCGCCGGAGATGACCTTGACGACCACGCCCTGATCGGCGAAGCCCCGGAACGTCTCGATGGCGTTCTCCCGGATCGCGTTGTGCAGCGCCACGAACAGCAGCGCGCGCGTGCCGTCCCCTTCGCCTTCCGCCAGGACCAGCACCCGCTTGCCTTCGGAGGCGCGGGCTTCGATCAGCGGGCGGTTCTTATCCAGCTCTGCCGGCGGCAGAATGAATTCGGGCGCCCCGAGGCGGTAGGCGGCGCCGGGCAGATCGATCCGCGAATATTTGTTTTTGGAATTGAACGGCGTGATCTTCGCGTTCTCAAACGGCGCGCCGTCCGGCAGACAGGCCCGCAGCGCTTCCATCGTGATGTTGCTGTCGGGCATGGTGCGGATGTAGGATGCCAGGAGCGCCTGGGCTTCCTCCGCGCGCCCCACCGTGATCTCGTGCGGCGCGAAAAGCTCGCTGACGTTCATGTCCTCGCAGGTGATGGTGCCGGTCTTGTCCAGACACAGCACGTCCACGCGCGCCAGCGTTTCGATGCTCCGCATGTCGTGCAGCAGGACCTTGCTCTTGGCCAGCCGCATGGCGGAGAGCGCCAGCGCCATGGTCAGCAGCAGGTACATCCCTTCGGGGATCATGCCGATGACGGCGCCGACCATGGAGACGATGGAATCCTTCAGGCTCCGGCCGTTGACGGCCATGGACTGGACCATCAGGATCCCGCCGATGGGAATGATGAGGATGCCCGCGGTCTTGATGATGGTTTCGATGTCCCGGATCATCTCGGACTTCTTGTCCTTGATCTCCTTGGCGCGCGCGGTCAGCTGCGCGGCGTACGATTCCGCGCCCACATGCGTGAGCCGCGCCGTCAGCGTGCCCGCGGTCAGGAAACTGCCGGATCTGAGCTCGCTCCCCGGCTTCTTTTCCACCTCGTCGGATTCGCCCGTCAGCAGCGATTCATTGACGCCGGCCTCCCCGGAGATCACGACCGCGTCCGCCGGGATCTGCTGGCCGATGGACAGTCTGATCAGGTCGCCCAGGACCAGTTTGTCCGCCGGCACCTTCACCTCCGCGCCGTCGCGGATGGCTGTATATTCCGATACGTCCAGCAGCTTCAGCTTATCCAGTTCCTTTTTGGAGCGGAGCTGCTGGAAGATGCCGATGCAGGTGTTGGCGATCACCACCGGCAAGAAGGTCAGGCTGCGGAACGATCCGGTCAGGATCAGCAGCAGCGCCAGCAGGGCGAAGATCGCGTTGAAATAAGTGAAGATCTGATGGAAGAAGATCGAGGGGACGGAATGTCCGCTCTTTTCGGGCATCCGGTTGATCTTGCCCTCCGCCGCGAGGGCTTTCACTTCAGCAGTTGTCAGGCCGTTTTCATTCATGGGGCGGTATCATCTCCGATGAGCATATTTTGCAAAACACAGAGAGTATAGCACAGAATACGGGGAGCGGGCAAGCCTTTACCGGCAGGCGATGTTGCTGTCCGTGCGGGATTCCGTGCCGCCGATCAGCACGCCGCCGTCCGTCCGCACGATCATCTGGCCGCGGCCGAAGGCGGGGGTGGAGGGCTCGGGGCGGACTTCATGGCCCATGCGGGCCAGCGCTGCCGCCATCGCCGGATCGAAGCGCTTTTCCACCAGGAGCTCATTGCCGCGCGTCCACTGCCAGCGCGGCGCATCCAGGGCCTGCTGGGGATCCAGCTGAAAGTCCATGAAATTCGTGATCACCTGCACATGGCCCTGCGGCTGCATGTAGGCGCCCATCACGCCGAACGGCCCCGCAGGCGCGCCGTCCTTCATCAGGAACCCCGGGATGATGGTGTGGTAGCTGCGTTTTCCGGGCTGCAGGCAGTTGGCCGCCTGCGGATCCAGCGAGAAATCCTTCCCGCGGTTCTGCAGCGAGATCCCGGTCCCGGGCACCACGATGCCGGAGCCGAAGCCTTTGTAATTGGACTGGATGAAGGAGACCATGTTGCCTTCCCCGTCGGCCGTGCAGAGATACACAGTCCCGCCGTCCGGCGGCGTACGGTGCGTATAGACCTGCGCCCGGTCCGTCATCTCCGCCGCCCGCATCGCGCCATAGGCGGGGTCGATCAGGCGGTGATAATCCAGTTCCATGCAGGCGGGGTCGGTCACGTAATGCAGCGCGTCCGCGAATGCCATCTTGATGGCTTCGATCTGGCGGTGGTACGTGAGCGGGTCCTCCTTGTCGCTGAAATCGAACTCTTTCAGGATGTTCAGCGCCATGAGCGCCGTGATGCCCTGGCCGTTGGGCGGGATCTCGCAGACCTCCCAGCCGCGGTAGTTCACGCGGATGGGCTCCACCCAGACGGGATGATAGGCGGCCAGGTCTTCATATCGCAGGAGACCGCCCTGTTCGCGGCTAGCGGCGTCCGTTTTTTCGGCCAGCGCGCCGCGGTAGAACGCTTCCGCATTCGTTTCCCCGATGGCTTCCAGCGTGTCCGCGTGGTCCGGGAGACGGATCATGTCGCCGGCATGCCACTGGGCCCCGGCCGGAGAGAAGGTGTCGAACCAGGCCTGAAAACAGGGCGCGGTCAGTTCTTTCCGGAAGCGGTTCAGGGAAATGTTCCACATCTGCGCCAGATTCGGGCTGCAGGGATAGCCGTCCCGCGCATAGCGGACGGCGGGCGCCAGCGTTTCCTTGAGGGGAAGCCGGCCGAAACGGCCGGAGACGGCCGCCCAGGCCGCGGGGGCGCCGGGGACCGTGACGGGTGTCCAGCCGTAGGTAGGCATCACGCCGTGATCGTCCCGGCCTTCGTCCAATACGCGGCGGATCGAGGCCAGGCCCGGGGCCGGCCCGCTGGAATTGAGGCCGAAGAGTTTTTTCTCCTGTTCGGACCAGATGATGGCAAAGGCGTCGCTGCCGATGCCGTTCGCGGTGGGTTCCGTGACGGTCAGCGCCGCCGCCGCGGCCACGGCCGCATCCATCGCGTTCCCGCCTTTCTGCAGGATCTCCAGCCCGGCGGCCGCCGCCTGGGGACTGGACGCGTTCACCATGCCGCCGCGGGCGTAGATCGGGAAGCGCTGGGAAGGGTATTGCTGGCGCAGAGGATCAAATTGGTACTGCATGACGGATCCTTTCTAAATATGTGATTTGAAAAAGGGCCGACGGCCTTTGCCGCGGCCCCCGGAACGCAAGGGGAGAGGGATCATTCCTTACCGGCTTCCGCCGGTTCTTCCGGCGATCCTTCGGCCGGCCTATCGGCCTTGCCGGAGAGCTTCTTCAGCGTCTGCGCGGCAAATTCACGGCCGCCGATGCCGAATGCCACCGCGAACGCGACCGCCAGCGCGCCGAGCACGCCGATGAACGCGTACGTGACGATGCGGGACGCGATGCCCAGCTGGGTCAGCACCATGAATCCGGCCGCGGCGAAGATCACGCCCTTCACCGGCACGGCGTACGAACCCAGACTGGTCTTTTTCAGCGCGTTCTCGGCCAGACGCGCCAGGATCACGGCCAGCACGAAGATGATGACCGCGGCCAGCACGTTAGGCAGGTATCGGATGACGGTGGCGCCGATGTCCTTCAGCACCGTGAAGCCCAGCATGTTGAACGCCTCCACCGCGAAGAAGATGAGGATCACGGCCTGCAGCGTCACATTGACGATCCGGGACAGCGAGAACTTCGCTCCCGTATCGCCCATCGCGCTGCGCAGTTTGGCGTCCGCCCCGGTGCTGGCGATCAGTTTTTCCGCGATCTGCCCCGCGAAGCGGGCGATCACGACCCCCACGCCGACCAGCAGGCACGCCACGAGGATCTTCGGGATTGCGTTGAAGATCTTGTTCAGCATCGCCACCGCGGGCTCGGAGATGGCCTCGATCTTCAGCACCTTCAGCGCCACGATGATCACCGGAATGATGATGAGCACGTACACGATATACGCCAGCGTGGTGGACAGCCGGGCCGAATCCGGCACGTCCACGCCCGCTTTTTCCTGAAGGGCGTCCACCTTGATCCGCCGGAACACGGGGATCAGCAGCTGGCGCAGCAGCCGGGCCGCGAAAAAGCCCACCGCCAGCACGATCACGGCCGCGATGATGTTGGGCAGATAATTCCAGACCTGATTGACGAGATTCAGGATGGGCTGCGCGACGTTGTCCGCGTGGAGCGCGTTCAGGATCCCGGGCACGAACAGGATGAAAACGATGAAATAGACCAGCTTGCCGATGAACCGGACCGTGCCGCCGGGGTTGTCGGCCGTATCGAAGCGTCCCATGAAGCCTTTGATCCGGGGAAGCCTGAGCAGCCGGGTGATCAGCCATTTGGCGATCGCCGCGGCGAGGAACGCCAGGGCCAGCAGCAGCAGCGCGTGCACGACGGCGCCGGCGCTGGTCGCGAAGAAATCACTGAGTGTCTTGCCGATTTTCTCAAACATACGGAACCTCCTGAATGAACCGCGGAACGTCCGGGTATCGCTGCTTTCAATATAAAGCTTTTTCCCTCCGATGTAAAGATATTTGAAAGCAGTCCGGGGGAAAAACAAAAAACCTGCAGCTTTTCCTTGTATTTTCTTCCCGTTTGTTCTAAAATATTCCCTGTCGAAAAAAAGAAGGCAGGTGTTTGCTATGCTGCAGAGAATCAGAACCAGATACGCCCCCAGTCCCACCGGCCGCATGCACGTGGGCAATTTGAGGACCGCTTTATACGCTTACCTGATCGCCAAGCACGAAGACGGCGATTTCCTCCTCCGCATCGAGGATACCGACCAGGAACGCCAGGTGGAAGGCGCCGTGGAGATCATCAACCGCACGCTGGAGAAGACCGGCCTGCTCTGGGACGAAGGTCCGGACAAGGACGGCGGCGTGGGCCCTTACGTGCAGAGCGAGCGCGTGACCGCCGGGATCTACATGGATTACGCCAAAAAACTGATCGAAAAAGGCGAGGCGTATTACTGCTTCTGCACCAAGGAGCGCCTGGAAAGCCTGCGCCAGACCCTGACGGTGGACGGCGAGACCAAGGAGATCACCATCTACGACAAGCACTGCCTGCATCTGCCCAAGGAGGAGATCGAAGCCAACCTGGCCGCCGGCAAGCCTTTCGTGGTGCGCCAGAACACGCCCAATGAAGGCACCACTACCTTTACCGACGTACTGTACGGCGACATCACCGTACCCAACGCGGAACTGGACGACATGATCCTCCTGAAATCCGACGGCTTCCCCACCTACAATTTCGCCAACGTCGTGGACGACCACCTGATGGGCATCTCCCACGTGGTGCGCGGCAACGAGTACCTGAGTTCCGCCCCCAAATACACCCGTCTGTATCACGCCTTTGGCTGGGAGGAGCCCGTCTACGTGCACTGCCCGCTGATCACGGACGAGCACAAGAAGAAACTCAGCAAGCGCAGCGGCCATTCCTCTTACGAGGACCTGGTGGAGCAGGGCTTCGTGGACGAGGCCATCGTGAACTACGTGGCGCTGCTGGGCTGGAGCCCCGAGGACAACGAGGAGATCTTCAGCCTGGAGGAACTCGTCAAAAAGTTCGATTACCACAAGATCAATAAGTCCCCGGCGGTCTTTGACATGACCAAGCTCCGCTGGCTCAACAGCGAATACATCAAGCGCCTGCCCGATGAGAAGTATTACGAGCGCGCGCTGCCGGAAGTGCGGAAAGTCATTTCGAAACCGCTGGATCTGGAGAAGATCGCGGACCTGATGAAGACCCGCATCGAAGTGTTCCCGGATATCGCCGAGCCCATCCGCTTTTTCGAGGAACTGCCGGAATACGACGCGGACCTGTACACCCACAAGAAGATGAAGACGGACGCCGCGGTCTCGCTGGAGATCCTGCGCGACCTGCTTCCCCGCCTGGAGCAGCAGGAGGATTATTCGCTGGAGGGCCTCAAGGAATACCTGAGCGCCTACATCGCGGAGACCGGCCGCAAGACCGGCCAGGTCCTGTGGCCTCTGCGCATCGCGGTCTCCGGCCTTGCGAACACGCCCGGCGGCGCCTACGAGATCATGGAGATCCTCGGAAAAGAGGAGAGCCTGGCCCGTATCCGCAGAGGCATCGCCAAGCTGGAAGCGGCGGGTTAAAGCCGGAAACTTCAGCAGGGGCCGTCGTTTCAGCGGCCCGTTCACAAAGGAATCCCAATGCAATTCAATACGGAACAGCAGGAAGCGATCCTGCACAAAGACGGGCCGGCCCTCGTACTGGCCGGCCCCGGTTCCGGAAAAACGACGGTCATCACCGGACGCATTCAGACACTTCTTTCTTTCCATCACATTCCCCCTTCACAAATCTTAGTCCTCAGTTTTACCCGGGCCGCCTCCCGGGAGATCGAAGACCGTTTCCGGGAGCAGATCCGCGGGGAAGCTCCCGTCCGTTTCGGAACCATCCACGCTGTTTTTTATCGGATCTTACGCATCAGCCGCCCGGGGACGGCCTGTTCCGTGCTGTCTCCGGGCATCCGCCGCCAATGGATCCGCGAAATGGCCGCGGATCTGTTCCCCGGGACGGAAATGACGCCGGAGCGCATCCGCCAGGCGGAGGAGATCCTGCTGGCCGGCTGCGATAAACCGGCGGAGGCAGGCCTTTTTCTGACGCCCGAACAGCAGACGCGGCTGAAGGACGCCTACGCGGAGCGGAAAAAGCAGGAAGGCCTGCTGGACTTTGAAGACATGCTGGAAGAG
>JAEEGL012070867.1_pt1 | contig 35027 bp, 28 predicted proteins | sample 9134231 | NCBI WGS metagenome assembly JAEEGL01 (sample SAMN16246548, study PRJNA631951) | gut metagenome | biome: gut microbiome; feature: rumen; material: fiber-attached | host: Bos | place: Iran: Karaj | collected 2018-10 | reverse complement strand
TCGCTGGTGGTCAGCGCAGTGGAAGTACTGGGCGTGAACTCAAGATCGCCATTATCGACAACCACGTCCTTCGTATTGCTCGTATTACCGCGCTCTTCGAAAGTGGCAGTGACAACGAGTCCGGTCGGGTCAAAGTACTCACCTTCGGTGTAGGTGGTCTTGTCAGGCTCCGTGCTAACCGCGATGCTCTGCAGATCCCAAATCTTGGCTGCAGATACGGTAATTTCCTGCGTCGTTTCCTTTCCGCCGTAGGAAATGGTAACGCTGGTGGTACCCGCCTGAAGGTCCGTTTCCGGATCGAAGGTCAGGTCGCTATTTGCAATCACTACATCCTTTGTGTGTTCACTGTCGTCTGCATCCACATAGTGGGCGGTAACGACCATGCCGGCCGGGTCAAAGTCCTCACCCGCCTCATACGTGGTCTTGTCGGGAGCCGTCGTTACGGCGATGTTGTCCAGAACCCAATCGACGGCAAGGATGTAGATAGACACAGGCGTGCCTGTTGTTGTGTTGGAAGCATAGCAGGAGAAAATACTGCTACCACTATTATACCGCATCAAATTGCGGGTATTGTTGCCTTGTGCAAGGACTGTCGCTTGGCCTGTTACATCATCAATGGCAACCGTCCAGGAACTATTGTCTGAGAGAGTTTCTTCCGTTCTGAGATAGTTACTTCCGGAACTGGCAGCATAGAGATATCCTTCGCCGGTAGAGAATGCGATGGTATTCGCAATGTTACCGGCCTCGACGGTAAGAATCTGCACGGCATCACCGGGGCTGGTAATCGCAGAACCGTCCGAAGACTTGGTCACGCTCGTCTGGCCGCGGTTGTTGCCATTCTGGGTGGTACTCATAGCGATCGCCGTGGTTCCGGGCGCGGCAATGATGACCTGACTGCCCACAGTAAGGTCTGCAGGATTGGTCACCAGTTCGTACTGGACGGGGCCGTCGGGCTCAATACCGTTCATATTGATGGTAAAGGCATTGACTTTCCCTGACTTGAAAAGATATTTTTCACCCTCGGGAATGGTAATCCGTTTGGTATAGGTATTACCCTGGTCCGTAGCAATGACCACCTTGACCTGCTTGCCACCCAGATCTACCGGAGCGCAGGCAAACCAGATATCAGTAGCGCTGGAAGTGGTAAGCGTGATGGTCTTCCCTGCGGAACTCGCCTCCAGGTTATCATCTGAGACGTAGTAATAATAACGGCCCGCCCAATTCTCGGCTGCCGTAAGGGAGACAGAGGAAATCGTCTCACTCGAAGCAAGGGCAAGATTGGAGAAGGATATCTTTCCGTAAGCCGTCAGATGGGCAAAATCCATAGCCACGAGCGTAGTAGGGAAACTGTCGCCCGCTTCATATTTGGCATACAGTATCTGTGCATTTTCGTCGACGGAGGTAGCCAGCGGCGTCTGGCTGGCCGGAATTTCCACCTGGATGGATTGATATGAACTGTTGACACTGACGACTGAGGAATACGGACTCACAGCATAGAAAGTATAGGGGGAGGAACCGCTGTCGGTGATATCAGCCTTAAAAGTGGCGCTTTCGCCACCATCAAACAGCTCAGGTTTAGTGGACTGCTTGGTAGTTGCCAGATTCAACGAAATACCAACAGTTTTGGTATCTGTCCAAAGCGTAGGGACTTTACCATCGGCTGGCGTGCCGAATACGGTTTTGGATACAGGGCCGGCAGCGAACTGCACGGTGCGGATAATTCCGGTTTCGGATTCAGTTTCCTTTGTGCAAGCAAAAAGCACAGTGGTCGCAGCGGCGACGAAAAGGACTTTAAAAAGATTCTTCATAAGGCAGTCGTTTTTAAAGTTCATCATCCCACTCTTCAAGATTGGCATCTTGAATGGTATTTCCCTCGGTGGAAAAAGCCAGCAGGCTCTGCGCGAATCGTACCACGCGCAAATTACAATCAGGACGTTCGTACGTCTCTTTCTTAATTTTGTGCATATAGTGTTGATTTAATTCAATAAACGAATTTTTCAAGCTACAAAATTACACCGAATAATTGAGCACGCAATAGAGACAACCAAAAGTTTCTCAACAGTTTTTCAACAACTTGCCAAACTCGAAAAAAATAACTAATCTTGTAGAAATTTTCGAGAAATGATACGGGTCGGCATCATAGGAGGGGCGGGCTACACCGCCGGAGAACTCATCAGAATTCTGGTCAACCATCCTGAGGCACGCATCGCCTGGGTGCATTCCACAAGCAGCGCAGGAAAATTCCTCTACGAAGTCCACGGCGGACTGCTTGGCGATACGGAACTCCGTTTCACCGACCGGATCGACCTCGAGGGCATCGACGCCCTTTTCCTCTGCTCAGCGCACGGAATGAGCGCCGAGTTCTGGGCTTCGCACCAGGCGCCCGCAGGGCTGAAAATCATCGACCTGGCGCAGGATTTCCGCGACGAAAGCGAAGGCTATGTCTACGGCCTGCCCGAATGGCAGCGCGACCGCATCGCCGCAGCGGAAAAAGTGGCCAATCCCGGCTGCTTCGCCACGGCGATACAACTGGCGCTCCTGCCGCTCGCAAAGGCGGGCCTGCTGCGCGGGGAAGTCAGCGTCAACGCGATTACCGGCTCTACCGGCGCAGGCGTCAAACCCGGCGCAACCACGCACTTCAGCTGGCGCTCGGACAATATCTCCGCCTACAAGGTCTTTACGCACCAGCACCTGAAAGAAATCTGCCGCAACCTTTCGAAACTGCAGGGCAGCGACGCCGCCCGCATCGATTTCGTCCCCCTGCGCGGAGATTTCACGCGCGGCATCTTTGCCACGGCGCATCTCGACTGTCCCCTCTCCGAAGAGGAAGCGAAGCAACTTTACAAGGATTTCTATGCCGATGCGCGCTTCACTTTCGTGAGCGACGTCCCGGTGGACCTGAAGCAGGTCGTCAACACGAACAAGTGCCTGCTCAGCCTGGAAAAGCACGAAGGGCGGCTCGTCGTCAGTTCCGTGATCGACAATCTGCTCAAGGGCGCTTCCGGACAGGCGGTGCAGAATATGAACATTATGTTCGGCCTCCCGGAGGACGCCGGACTGAAACTGAAAGCTTCCGCATTCTAGACAATGGACCTATTTAAAGTATATAAACTGTGGGATATCGAGCCTGTGCGGGGTCTCGATACGACCTTGTGGGACAAGGACGGGGTGGAATACACCGACCTCTACGGTGGCCATGCGGTCATCAGCATCGGCCACTGCCATCCGCACTACGTCAAAGTTGTAAGCGAGCAGCTGCAGCGGCTGGGCTTCTATTCCAATGCCGTGCAGAATTCCCTGCAAAAGGAACTGGCAAAACGGCTCGGGCGGGTAAGCGGTTATGACGACTACTCGCTCTTTCTTTGCAACAGCGGGGCCGAAGCCAACGAGAACGCGCTGAAACTCGCCTCATTCACCACGGGCCGGGCCCGCGTGCTGGCCTTCTCCAAGGCCTTCCACGGCAGGACCAGCGGAGCGGTCGGGGTCACGGACAATCCGAAGATCCGCTCCCCTTTCAACGCCAATCCCCTGGTCAGTTTCGTCGCACTGAACGACGCCGCCGCGGTGGAGCGGGAACTGGAGAGCCGGGAATACGCCGCCGTCATCATCGAGGGCATCCAGGGCGTATCCGGCATCCACGAGCCGACGGACGCCTTCCTGCAGGAACTCCGCCGCCTCTGCGACCGGACGGGGACCCTGCTCATCGCCGATGAAATCCAATCCGGCTACGGCCGCACCGGGCAGTTCTACGCCCATCAGCACAGCGGCGTGCACGCCGATATCATCACCTCCGCCAAGGGCATGGCCAACGGCTTCCCCATCGGCGGCGTACTGATTTCTCCGAACATCCCGGCCGAATACGGTATGCTCGGCACCACCTTCGGCGGCAATCACCTGGCCTGCAGCGCCGCGATCGCCGTGCTCGACGTCATCGAGAGCGAACACCTGGTGGAAAATGCCGCCCGCGTCGGAGAAGTTTTCCGCAGCGGACTGGAAGGCAGCAAGGCTGTCAAGGAATACCGCGGACGGGGCCTGATGATCGGGCTGGAACTGCAGCCCGGCTATGAGACCCTCCGGGACCGGCTGCTTTTCGAAAAGCACTTCTTCACCGGCGCCGCCGGCGCCTCGGTCATCCGTCTGCTCCCCTCCCTGACCGTTTCCGCCGAAACGGCCAATAGATTTATCCAAGCATGGAATAGCCTTACAAATTGACTGGTACTAAAAAAATAAGGTGCTGCATTAAACGATGGCAGGCTGTTCTCTGCGACCATTTACCCGGATAGGGTTGCGCAGCAACAGGGAGCAGAGGACTCCTGACAAAAGTTGCAGCAGCTTATTTTTAGATAGTTACTAAACACGCTTATACTACAATGAAAGAATTCATATCAGTAAAAGATCTGGGAGACCTGAAGGCCGGACTCGCGGCAGCCAAGTACGTCAAGGAGCATCCGTTCGATGACCAGGCGCTGGGCCGCAACCGCACCATCCTCATCGTCTTCTTCAACAACAGCCTCCGCACCCGCCTCAGCACCCAGAAAGCCGCCCTGAACCTCGGGATGAACGTGATGGTCCTGGATGTCAACCAGGGCGCCTGGAAACTGGAAACGGAACTCGGCGTGGTGATGGACTCCGACAAGAGCGAGCACCTGCGCGAGGCCATTCCGGTGATGTGCAGTTATTGCGACATCATCGGCGTGCGCTCCTTCGCCGGCCTGACGGACCGCGACTACGATTACGCGGAGACCGTGCTGCGGCAGTTCATCGAATACGGCGGAAAGCCGGTCATCAGCCTGGAATCGGCCACCGTGCATCCCTGCCAGGCCTTTGCGGACCTTATTACTATCGAGGAATACAAAACCAAGGCCCGTCCGAAGGTCGTCCTGAGCTGGGCGCCGCACCCCCGTGCCCTGCCGCAGGCCGTTCCCAACTCCTTTGCAGAGTGGATGAATGCCGCGGACGTGGACTTCGTCATCACCCATCCGGAAGGCTATGAACTGGATCCGCGCTTCGCAGGAAATGCGAAAGTGGAATACGACCAGATGAAAGCGCTGGAAGGCGCCGATTTCGTGTACGCCAAGAACTGGAGCTGCCCGGGCGTCACCCGTCCGCAGGATTATGGAAAGGTCCTGAACAAGGATATGGGCTGGACCATCGACGCGGCGCATATGGCCGTAACGGACAATGCCTACTTTATGCACTGCCTGCCCGTACGCCGGAATATGATCGTGTCGGACGAAGTGATCGATTCCGACCGCAGCATCGTCATTCCGGAAGCGGCCAACCGGGTGGTATCCGTACAGACCGTCATCAAGAAAATGTTGGAAAGCCTGTGATCAAAGTCGTCAAAATAGGCGGAAACGTCGTAGATAACGAGGAATTGCTCTCCGCGTTCTGTGCGCAGTTCGCCGCGCTCGAAGGGCCCAGGGTCCTGGTGCACGGCGGTGGCGTGATGGCCTCGCGCCTGCAGGAGAAGATGGGCATTCCCGCCCGTATGGTGGGAGGCCGCCGCATCACGGACGAAGCGACCCTGCAGATCGTGACGATGGTCTATGCCGGCTGGTGCAGCAAGCACATCTGCGCCCTGCTCCAGAAGGCAGGTTGCAACGCTTTGGGCCTCTCGGGCTGCGACGGCGACATCCTGCGCGCGGCCAAGCGGCCGCCGATCAGCGTAGAAGGCAGGGAGGTCGATTTCGGCCAGGTCGGCGATGTCCGGAAAGAAAGCGTGAACGGCGCGGCGCTGCGCAAACTCATCGACGCAGGCTTTACCCCGGTCATCAACGCCATCAACCACGACGGAAGCGGCCATCTGCTGAATACCAATGCCGATACGGTCGCCTCTTCGGTCGCCGCCGCCCTGGGCGCGGAACTGATCATCTGCTTCGAAAAGTCCGGCGTGCTGCTCGACAAGAATGATGATGCGACCCTGATTGCGCGCATCGATACGGAGGCCTACCGCAGGCTGCTCGCGGAAGGGCGCATCGACGGAGGGATGCTCCCGAAACTCGAAAATGCATTCAAGGTCCTTTCGCAGGGCGTTCCCAAGGTGGTCATCCAGCACAGTTCCGCCCCGTTAGGGACCTCCGGCACAAGCATTTGTCTATGATAGAGAAACTGACACAAGACGCGGTAGCGCTGCTGCGCGGGATGGTGCGCATCCCCTCGGTCACCTTCGACGAGGACGGGGTGTGTACGATGCTCGCCGCGAAATTGCTGGCTTTCGGGCTGCCCTGCGTGCGCTACGGCAATAACCTGACGGCCCTCAAACGCGGCAGCGGTCCGCGCACCCTGGTACTGGACGCGCACATCGACACCGTCCCCGCCGCGCAGAGTTATACCCGCGACCCGCACGACCCCGGCGACGATCCGGAGACGGTCTGGGGGCTGGGGAGCAATGACGACGGCGGCAGCGTCGTCGCGATGACGGCCGCCTTCCGCTACTTCCTGGACAAAGAACTGCCCTTCAACCTCGTGCTGGCGCTGACCTGCGAAGAGGAGCGCGCGGGAGAAAACGGCTCCCGCTGGCTCTATTCGGAGGAAGGCCCCTTCGCCACCGGAACGCTCCCCTCTCCCTACGACGTGATCGTCGGCGAGCCTACGGGAATGCACGCGGCGACCAGCGAACGCGGCCTGCTGGTGCTGGACGGAACGGCAAAGGGCGTCAGCGGACACGCCGCCCGGAATGAAGGGGTGAACGCCCTCTACATCGCCCTGGACGATATTACGAAACTCCGGGCCCACCGCTTTGCGCGCGAGTCGGCGAAGATGGGACCGGTGCGGCTGAATGTCACGCAGATACAGGCGGGAACGGTGCACAACGTCGTCCCGGACAGTTGCACTTTCGTGGTGGACGTGCGTCCCAACGAATGTTATACCAACGAGGAAATCCTGGCGGAACTGCAGGGCCTCTGCCGCAGTGAACTGAAGGCGAGGAATCTGCGTAACCGCTCCTCCGCTACGGCGGACGACGGGTTCCTGATGAAAACCGTGCAGGCCCTGGGCCTGGAAACCTACTCCTCCCCCACCACTTCCGACTGGATGCGCATCAGCGCCGACGCCGTGAAGATGGGACCGGGAGAATCGGCCCGTTCGCACAAGGCGGACGAGTTCATCCGCGTCAGCGAAATAGAAGCGGCGGTCAGACAATACATCCAATTCATAGCGCAATATGGCAACACTTTGGAATAAGGGCGTGAAGGCCGAGGATGCGGTGGAGGATTTCACCGTAGGACAGGACCGGGTCCTGGACCTCAGACTGGCAAAATATGACGTGCAGGGCTCCCGGGCACACATCCGTATGCTGGAGAGCATCGGGCTGCTGGGCCGGGACGAGTTCGAGCGGCTGGATGCGGGGCTGGAACAGATCGCCGCCTCCATCGAAGCGGGGACCTTCACCCTGGCTCCGGACGTGGAGGACATCCACTCCCAGGTGGAACTGCTGCTGACCGAACGGCTCGGGGAAATCGGCAAGAAGATACACGCAGGGCGTTCCCGGAACGACCAGGTGCTCGTCGATATCAAACTGTACCTGCGGGCGGAGTTGCTGGGTTTCCGCGAGGAACTCCAGGGCCTGTTCTCGCAGTTGCAGGCGCTGAGCGAGCAATATAAGGAAGTGCTGCTGCCGGGCTATACGCACGCGCAGGTGGCGATGCCTTCGTCCTTCGGCCTCTGGTTCGGCGCCTATGCCGAAGCCCTGGTGAATGATATGTACCTGCTGGGCGGTGCCTACCGGGTGGTGAACCGCAATCCGCTCGGATCGGCGGCGGGATACGGCAATTCCTTCCCGCTGGACCGCGAAATGACGACGGAACTCCTGGGCTTCGACAGTCCGGATTACAATAGCGTCGCGGCGCAGTTGTCACGCGGAAAGAGCGAGCGGGCAGTTGCCGGCGCCATCGGCAGTTTGGCACTGACGCTCAATAAGTTCGCCTCCGACTGTTGCCTGTATATGTGCCCGAATTTCGGCTTCATCCATTTCCCGGACAATCTGACGACGGGGTCGAGCATCATGCCCCACAAGAAGAATCCGGACGTCTGGGAGATGGTGCGCGGGAAGTGCAACCGCATCATGGCCGCGGAGAACGAGATCAACCTGCTCTGCAGCAATATGCCGCACGGCTATCATCGGGATTATCAGTTGCTCAAGGATATTCTGTTCCCGGTGCTGGAGATGGCGCACGACTGCATCCGCATCACCCGCCTGATGCTGGAGCATATCGAAATCAATACGCATATCCTGGAATCGCCGATTTACGATTACCTGTTTACGGTGGAAGAGGTGAACCGGCGGGTGCTCGGAGGAATGGCCTTCCGCGATGCCTACCGGCAGGTGGGAGAAGAGGTGAACCGTGGGGAATTCAAGTTCGGCGGCGGCGCGGCGCTCAAGGCGTCCGACCTGCGGCACAGCCATATCGGCAGTCTCGGGAACTTATGCAACGACCGCATCAAGGCGCTGATGGACAAGGCGGCAAAATGGTGATTAGTTAATCAGTATATTATTTTATTAAAGGTAAGATGAACAAGGAAGCGATCAAGAAGGTGTTGATTCTCGGGTCGGGCGCGTTGAAAATCGGGCAGGCCGGAGAGTTTGATTACAGTGGCGCACAGGCACTGAAGGCGATGCGTGAGGAAGGCATTTCCACCGTCCTCATCAACCCCAACATTGCCACGGTGCAGACGACGGAAGGGATTGCGGACAAGATTTATTTCCTGCCCGTGACGCCGGACTTCGTCCGTCAGGTGATCGAGAAGGAGCGCCCCGACGGGATTCTGCTGGCCTTCGGCGGGCAGACGGCACTGAACTGCGGGATTGAACTGCACCGGAACGGCACGCTGAAGGAATTCGGCATCAAGGTGCTGGGCACCTCGGTCCAGGCCATCATCGACACGGAAGACCGCGACCTGTTTGTGAAGCGTCTCGACGAAATCGACATCAAGACCATCCGCTCCCACGCGGCCGAATCGCTGGAAGAGGCCAAGAGCGTGGCAAATGAAGTGGGTTATCCGGTGATTCTGCGGGCGGCCTACGCACTCGGCGGACTAGGTTCCGGCTTCTGCGACGACGAGGCCGAACTGGACGCGACGGCGCGCAAGTCCTTTTCTTTCTCGCCGCAGGTCCTGGTGGAGAAATCGCTCAAGGGCTGGAAGGAAATCGAGTTCGAGGTGGTGCGCGACAGTTATGACAAGTGCCTCATCATCTGCGATATGGAGAACTTCGACCCGCTCGGCATCCATACCGGCGAGAGTATCGTCGTCGCTCCGACGCAGTCCCTTACCCAAGAGCAGATCGATTACCTGCACGAACTATCCTTCAAGATCGTCCGTCACCTGAATATCGTCGGTGAATGTAATATCCAGTTTGCCTTTGCCCCGGACGGCAGCGATTACCGCGTCATCGAGGTGAACGCCCGGCTCAGCCGTTCTTCCGCCCTCGCCTCCAAGGCCACCGGCTATCCCCTGGCCTTCGTAGCTGCGAAGATCGGCCTCGGCTACGGACTGCACGAAATCGGGCACGCCGACGAATCGCCGCAGGTGGATTATGTCGTCTGTAAGATTCCCCGCTGGGACCTGGCCAAATTCCACGGCGTATCGCGGGAAATCGGCACCAGTATGAAGAGCGTGGGCGAAGTGATGGCCATCGGCCGCTGTATGGAAGAAGCCATCCAGAAGGGCCTGCGTATGATCGGACAGGGCGCCAACGGTTTTGTGTGCAACAAGCCCTATGCGGAGAAAGACCTCGATTACGCCCTCTCCCACCCTACGGACAGCCGCGTCTTTGCCATTGCCGCCGCGATGGAGGCGGGCTACAGCATCGACCGTATCTATGAACTGACCCGCATCGACAAGGTATTCCTTGCTTCGCTGCTGAATATTGAGAATACCTACCGCGAACTGGAATCCTGCAAGAGCCTTTCCGCGCTGGACAAGTCCCTGATGGACAAATGCAAGCGCCAGGGCTTCTCCGATATCCAGATGGCCCGGGTGCTGGGCGTGCGCGAGGAGGAAATCCGCAAAGCCCGCCAGGCGATGGGCATCCGTCCCAGCGTGAAGAAGATCCGTACCCACGCTTCCGCGGATCCGGAACTGACCAATTACCTTTACCTCAGTTACGACGGCTCCGGCCACGATGTGAAGCGGGGCGAAGGCGGCAGCGGCGTGGTGGTGCTCGGTTCGGGCGCCTACCGCATCGGCAGCAGCGTAGAATTCGACTGGTGCTCCGTCAGCGCGGTCAAGACGCTGAAGAACAACGGTTTCCAGACTATTATGATCAATTACAATCCGGAAACCGTCTCTACCGACTACGATATCTGCGACCGGCTCTTCTTCGACGAACTGAGCCTGGAGAGCGTCCTGGAAATCTGCGCCTTCCAGCAGCCGCACGGCGTCATCGTGAGCGTGGGCGGACAGATTCCGAACAACCTCGCCCTGCCCCTGAAGAACGAGGGAATCAAGATACTCGGCACTTCCGCCGTGGATATCGACCGGGCGGAGGACCGCAACAAGTTCTCCTCCATCGTGGATAAACTCGGCATCGACCAGCCCCGCTGGAGCGAACTGACCACGATGGACCAGGTCTATTCCTTTGTCGAGGAAGTCGGCTTCCCCGTGCTGGTGCGGCCGTCGTACGTGCTTTCCGGCGCGGCGATGAATGTCTGCTACAGCCGCGAAGACCTCGAGAAGTTCCTGGAACTGGCCGTAGAGGTGTCCGAAGAGCATCCGGTGGTCATCAGTTCCTTTATGAAGCGCTGCAAGGAAATCGAGTTCGATGCCGTCGCCGACGGAGGGAAACTGCTCGCCTATGCCATCTCCGAACACGTGGAGTTCGCGGGCGTCCATTCCGGCGACGCGACCATGCAGTTCCCTCCCCAGAAGATTTACGGCGTCACTGCCGCCAAGATCCGCAAGATTGCATCCGCCATCGCTGCGGAGCTGCATATTACCGGTCCGTTCAATATCCAGTTCCTGGCACAGCACGGATTCATCAAGGTCATCGAGTGCAACCTGCGCGCCTCCCGGAGTTTCCCCTTCGTGTCCAAGATCCTCAAGGAGAATTTCATCGACCTGGCGACCCGGGCGATGCTCGGCATGCATCCGGAGCCTTGCCGCAAGGATGCGTTCGAACTGGATTATGTGGGCGTGAAGGCCTCGCAGTTCTCCTTTGCCCGCCTCAACCAGGCGGATCCCGTTTCCGGCGTGGATATGACTTCGACCGGAGAGGTGGGCTGCATCGGCGATAATTTCGATGAGGCGCTGCTCAAGGCGCTGCTCTCCGTAGGAATGCAGATTCCGCGCAAGGCGGTGCTGATTTCTTCCGGCGATGCCCGGCAGAAGGCCGATCTGCTGGAAGCCTGCCGCCTGCTGGACAAGCACGGCTTCGAGTTGTGGGGAACGCGCGGCAGCCGCGATTATCTCGAATCCAACGGCATTCCGGCGAAACTGGCGCTCTGGCCCGGGGAGAAGGGCGGACAGGAGGATGTCCCCGTGCAGGAGCTGATCAAGGAGCACCGGGTGGACCTGGTGGTGAATATTCCCAAGAATTTTACGCGGACGGAACTTACGAACGGGTATAAGATCCGGCGGGCGGCGGTCGATTTCAATGTGCCGCTGATTACGAATGCGCGCTTGGCGACGGCGTTCATCACGGCTTTTTGTACCCTGCCCGCTTCTGGTCTCAAGATCAAAGCATGGGATGAATATAAGTAAAGTTTTTTGCCCGATGATTGCCGGTTGCATTTGTATCTCGAAACCGTCGCTATCGCGACCCCTCCCACTTCGTGGGCCCCTCCCTCTTACGGTGCCGAGGGTGGCACGGGTTTCTTGACACAAACGCAACCGTCTTAAAGCAAAAAATTATAATATTGAACAAGTATGAAAACTAAGGAATTGATGGCGCGGCTGCGCGCGAAGTATCCCGGAGAGGTGGAATACCTTCAGGCGGTGCAGGAGGTGCTGGAATCCGTCGAAGAGGTGTATAACCGGCATCCGGAGTTTGAGAAGGCGAAGATTGTGGAGCGGCTGGTAGAGCCGGACAGGGTGTTCAGTTTCCGTGTCACCTGGATCGATGATGCGGGACAGGTTTGCACGAATACAGGCTGGCGGGTGCAGTTCAACAGTGCCATCGGTCCTTATAAGGGCGGGCTGCGTTTTCATCGTGCGGTCTCGCTGTCGATGCTGAAGTTCCTGGGCTTCGAGCAGACCTTCAAGAATGCGCTGACGACCCTGCCGATGGGCGGGGCGAAAGGGGGTTCGGATTTCGATCCCAAGGGCAAGAGCGATGAGGAAATCATGCGCTTCTGCCAGGCATTCATGACGGAACTCTGGCAGTGTATCGGCCCGGACCAGGATATTCCTGCGGGCGACGTGGGTGTCGGCGGACGCGAGATCGGCTATCTGTACGGAATGTACAAGAAACTGGCGCGTGAGTATAATACCGGCGTGCTGACCGGCAAGGGCATCACCTGGGGCGGTTCTATCCTGCGGCCTGAAGCTACGGGCTACGGGGCGCTGTATTTTACGCAGAACCTGCTGCACCGCATCGGCAAGGATATCAAGGGGCAGAAAGTGGCCATTTCCGGCTTTGGCAACGTCGCCTGGGGCGCGTCGAAGAAAGCGACGGAACTCGGGGCGCAGGTCATCGCCATTTCCGGACCGGACGGGGTCTGTTCCATTCCCGGCGGCATTACGCCGGAAATGATCGATTATATGCCGGAGATGCGTGCCTCCAACCGCGACCGCGTGGAAGATATGGCCACCAAGTTCCCGGACAAATGCAAGTTTACGCCGGGCGGCAAGGCCTGGGACATCCCCTGCGACATCGCTCTCCCCTGCGCTTTCCAGAATGAGTTGAGCGGCGAGGACGCCGAGAAACTCAAGAAGAACGGCTGCTGGTGCTGCTGCGAGGTTTCGAATATGGGCTGCAGGCCCGAGGCCATCACTTTCTTCCAGGAGAACGGCGTGCTCTTTGCCCCGGGCAAGGCGGTCAATGCCGGCGGCGTGGCCACTTCCGGCCTGGAGATGACCCAGAACGCTTCCCACATCAACTGGAGCGAGAAGGAAGTCGATGAGAAACTGCATTTCATTATGGATTCCATCCACAAGGCCTGCGTCAAGTACGGCCAGCGGCCCGACGGCAGCGTGGACTATGTGAAGGGAGCGAACATCGCCGGCTTCATGAAGGTGGCGACGGCTATGCTCGAGCAGGGAATCGTCTGATGATGAGATTCTTGCATATCCTTCTGCTCTGGGCCGTCCTTTCCTTTCCGGCGGCCGGGCAGTGGCGCGTGGGCGTGGCGGACAAGTGCCCCGAAGCGGGCGGCTGTGCTGCGGACGCCAATTACCTGAATGCCCTGATGGCGGCGGGCCATACGCCCGTCGTCCTTCCCGATATCGCCGATTCCACCCTGCTCTCGGAAGCCGTACGCGCCGTAGACTGGATTTTGCTGCCCGGCGGCGAGGACCTGGATCCGCTGCTCTTCGGAGAAACCGCAGTTCCGGAGCTCGGGACGGTGAATGCCCGGCGTGATGCCTTCGAATTCCGTCTCATCGGCGAGGCGCTCCGGCAGCATAAGCCCATTTTCGGCATTTGCCGGGGAATGCAGGTCCTGAACGTGTATTTCGGCGGCAGTCTTTGGCAGGACCTGCCCTCACAGTGTCCTTCCGCGCTGGATCACCGCAGCGAGCAGGGGCATCCCGTCCGGATCGTCCGCGGCTCGCGCCTGGCCCGCATCATCGGCAAAGGGAAATTTACGGTCAATACCAGCCACCATCAGGCGGTGAAGGCGCTGGCCCCGGGCTTCCGCGTGAGCGCTACGGCACCGGACGGCATCATCGAAGCCTTTGAATGCGACAGCCTGCCCATCGCCGCCGTGCAGTTCCATCCGGAGCGGCTCGTCCTGACCGATGAGGCCGCCGTCTGGAGCAAGGTCTTTTCGCAGTTGGAGGCGCTTTGCAGGCCGGAACAGCACTAATTCCTGCAAAGCAGGATGCTCAATTCATAAAGCAGGTACAGCGGTGCGGAGAGCACCAGCATCGATATCGGGTCCGAAGGGGTAATCAGCGCCGACAGGGTCAGTATGCCGATCAGCGCATAGGCGCGCGACTTGCGCAGCCCTGCCTTCCCCACGATTCCGAGCGATGAAAGGATCAGGATGACGACGGGAAATTCGAAGGCGATGCCGATGAGCAGCACCATCGACCCGAAGAGGGAAATGTAGGAGCCGAGCGTAATCGTGTTCGCCACCGCGTCACTGACCGTGTAGTTCATAAAGAATTGCAGGCAGGCGGGCAGCACCACGAAATAGCCGACGAGGACGCCGGTATAGAAAAGCAGTGAGGACAGGCCGAAAGCCTTCTTCACCGCTTTTTTCTCGCGCTCGTAGAGGGCGGGCGCGACAAAACGCCAAAGTTCGAAGACGATGTAGGGAAAGGCCAGGACCAGCGCGGCGATGAGCGCACAGCGCAGATGCACGAAGAATTGCGCGCTGACCTCCACATTGATGAGCTGCATCTGCATCCGCCAGCCCAGCAGGCGGTATACCGGGAAATCCGGGCGGGTCGGAGCGAGGATGATGCCGTCGAAGAGCAGCCGTCTCCAGCAAAGGCCGGGAATGCACGCCACGGCCAAAGCGACCAACGAGCGTATCAAGGTACCCCTCAATACGTCCAGATGGTCCCAGAAGCTCATCTCAGCATCAGGGGAACTCACTGGTTTTCAGGCTCTTTGTCAGAATCTTTCTGAATGTCCTTCTTTACCCCGTTCAGCCCGTCCTTGAACCCGCGAACGCCTTCACCGACGCCACGCATGAACTCGGGAATCTTCTTTCCGCCGAGCAGGATAAGGGCCACGACCGCGATAATGACAATCTCCCACCAGCCAATCATCAATGGAATCATCAATAGCATAATTTCTGGTTTTAGTCACACAAATATAGAAACAAAATCCTAACTTTGCGAACATGATGCGATTTATCAAGGATTGGATACTGGTTATCGCGATGGCGACCGGGGCCTCGGTGTACCTGATCTACCACAGCATCCCGGCCCTGCATCCCGCCGGACCGGTGCTTGAGAAGATCTGCACCTCCCTGCAGCCGCTCCTGCTTTTCTCGATGCTGTTCCTGAGTTTCTGCAAGATCGAACCGCATCAGCTCAAACCGCATCGCTGGCAGTTCATCCTGCTGGGCATCCAGGCCGTGATGTTCCTGATTTTTGCCGCCGCCGTCTATTTCGCGCCCGAAGAAGGGCTCTGGCGTATTCCGCTGGAAGCGGCGATGCTGGTGCTCATCTGCCCCACCGCCAATGCCTGCGCCGTGGTAACGGGCAAGCTGGGCGGCGACATGGCGGGGGTCATCACCTATACGGTCCTGATCAATCTGTTGGTGGCGGTGGCGGTGCCCGCCGTCATTCCCTTCCTGCATCCGATGGAGGGGGTTCCCTTCAGCCTGGCCTTCAACCACATCTTCGTCAAGGTCTTCCCGCTGCTGATCCTCCCCTGCCTCTGCGCCTGGCTGGTGCGTTATCTGTTCCCGCGGCTGTATCGGCGTATCCTCCGGCACGTCGGACTTTCCTTCTACCTCTGGGCCGTCTGCCTGACGCTCGCCATCCTGATGTGCACGCGCTCCATCGTCCATTCCGAAGCGCCGGGCGCCCTGCTGGGCATCCTCGCCGCGGTGGCGCTGGTCGTCTGCATCTTCAATTTCGGCGTGGGACGGCTCGTCGGCTCGTTCTTCGACCGCACCGTCAGCGCCGGACAGGCCCTCGGCCAGAAAAACACCATCCTGATTATCTGGATGGCCTACACCTTCATGAATCCCGTCTCCTCCGTCGTAGGCGGCATCTACAGCATCTGGCAGAACATCTTCAACTCCTGGCAACTCAGCCGCCGGAAAGAATAAAATTTTTCGTATCTTTGTCTTTTGACCAAAAACTAAAACTGTAATGTTCAAAGGACAACCGAAAGGACTTTATGCGCTGGCCCTGGCGAATACGGGCGAGCGTTTCGGGTATTATACGATGCTCGCCATTTTCCTGCTCTTCCTGCAGGCCAAGTTCGGATTCTCCGCTGCGGCGGCCGGACAGTTCTATGCCATTTTCCTCGCTGCCGTGTACTTCATGCCGGTCGTGGGCGGATGGCTGGCGGACAAGATCGGCTTCGGCAAATGCGTTGTGACGGGCATCTGCGTGATGTTCACCGGCTACCTCTGCCTGGCCATTCCGACCGACGCCTTCGCCTCGCGCGGGCTCGCACTGGCGCTGATGATCGGCGCGCTGCTGCTCATCGCCGTGGGAACGGGCCTCTTCAAGGGCAACCTGCAGGTGATGGTGGGCAATCTCTATGACGATCCCAAATACAGCGCCAAGCGCGATTCAGCCTTCAGCCTCTTCTATATGGCCATCAACGTAGGTGCGATGTTCGCTCCTACCGCCGCAACGGCGCTGACCAACCGTCATCTCGCCAGCGCAGGCCTCATCTACAAGGCCGATATCCCCACGCTGGCGCACCAGTGCATCGCCGGTACGCTTACCGACACGGCCCAGTTCGAAGCGCTGAAAGCCGCCATGCCGGGCAGCAACATCGCCGCGATGGACCTGGGCAGTTTCAGCCAGTACTACATCAACCACCTGTCCACCGCCTACAACCTCGGCTTTGCGGTCGCCTGCGTCTCGCTCATCCTGTCGATGGCGATCTACCTGGGCTGCCGCGGCTGGTTCAAGCACGCGGACGTGAACGCCAAGCAGGCGAAGGACGCCGGTACGCAGGCGGCCGTGGAACTCACCCCGAAGCAGACCCGCGAGCGGATCAGCGCCCTCATCTGGGTATTCGCCGTGGTTATCTTCTTCTGGATGGCCTTCCACCAGAACGGCTCCTCGCTGACCTACTTTGCCCGTGACTACACCCAGAGCACTGTCAGCGGACCGCTGAAAATCGGCTTCAACATCTGGGCACTCGCGCTGCTCGCCGTATCGGTCTATACCCTGCTGGGGATTTTCCAGTCGGAGAAAGGCCGCGGCAAGGCCCTTTGCGCCCTGGCAACCGCCGCGCTGTGGTGCGGCGCCTGGTGGCTCTACAGCGGCATGGATGCGCAGATCCACATCCTGCCCCAGCAGTTCCAGCAGTTCAATCCCTTCTTCGTCGTGGCGCTGACCCCGCTGTCGATGGCCCTCTTCTCTGCTTTGGCCGCGAAGGGCAAGGAACCCTCCGCACCACGGAAAATCGGCCTCGGCATGTTCGTGGCGGCCGTCGGTTACCTGATTATGCTGATGGCCTCCAAGGGACAGCCCGCCCCGTCGGAACTCATCTCCGTAGGCGGTGTCTCCCCTGACCCGGTCGTCCCGACCTACCTCATCGGCACCTACCTGGTCCTGACCTTCGCGGAACTGCTGCTGTCGCCGATGGGCATCAGCTTCGTCTCCAAAGTGGCTCCTCCCAAGTACAAGGGCCTGATGATGGGTCTGTGGTTCGCGGCCACCGCCGTGGGCAACTACCTCAGTTCCATCCCGTCCATGCTCTGGGACAACGTACCGCTCTGGATTAACTGGACCGTCCTGATGGCTCTCTGCGTCATCTCCGGCGTAGTGATGTTCTCGATGCTCCGCAAACTGGAGGCAGCGACGGCTTAATGCCCAGACTCTACATCATTTCAGGATGCAACGGGGCCGGCAAGACGACGGCCTCGTATATGCTCTTGCCTGAAATGCTGGAGTGCCGGGAGTTCGTCAATTCGGACGAGTTCGCCAAGAGCCTGTCGCCTTTCGACCCCTCCGCCGCGTCCATTTCCGCAAGCCGCTATATGCTGATGAAAATCAAGTACCTGCTAAGCCGGAACATGGATTTCAGCATCGAAACGACGCTCGCCACGCGCTCGCTGGTCAACATCATCCGGCAGGCGCACGCGCAGGACTACCACGTGACGGTACTGTATTTCTGGCTCAACTCCCCGGACCTGGCCGTCAAGCGGGTCAAGGACCGCGTGGCGGCGGGCGGACACAACATCCCCGAAGAGACCATCCGCAGGCGCTATTATATGGGCCTGTCCTATTTTTTCAAGACCTACATCCCCCTGTGCGACCGCTGGGTGCTGGCGGACAATTCCACCACCCCGTTCTCGGTCATCGCCGAGGGAACGGGGCCCGTCCTGATGATCAAGGACAACGAAAAGTATCATATGATCAAAGAGTTTGCAAGCAGTTATGAAACTGAGGAGTAGCACATTCGGCGTAAGCATAGAAGAACTGCAGGCCCTTGTGGCCGAGGGGCTTTCCTGCGGCGGAGACTGGTGCGATCTCTTTTTTGAATACAGCGCGTACACCAGCCTGATGCTGCGGGATTCCACCGTCAGTTCCGGCGGCTGCCACGAAGACTACGGCTGCGGCATCCGCGTCCTGAAGGGCGAAAAGACGGGCTATGCCTATGCCGAGAGCACCGATATGGCCGCCCTGCGCAAAGCGGCAAGGTCCGCGGCGAGCATCGCGGCGGGCGGGAGCCCCAAGGCCTGCGGGGTGGCACATCGCATCGAAGGCGCGCAGAATTTCTACCCCGTCGGCCGGGACTGGCGCGATGTGGAAAGCGCCGCCGTCATCCCCTGGCTGCAACGCATCGAGAGCGAAATCCGTCGCCGCGAAAGCCGCACGCTCAAGGTCATCGCCTCCTTCAGTTGCGATATGAGCGAAGTGCTGATGTTCAACTCGCTGGGAGAACTGACCGAAGACCTGCGGCCGATGGGCAGCCTCGCCGTCACCGCCATCTTCTCGAACGGAAAGAAGGTGATCAACAACAACGCCAGCCGCAGTTACCGCGCGGGAGCGGAAATGCTCAGCGAGCGCGTCGTGGGCGAACTGGTGGACGAGGTCGTCCGGGGCATCGACGAAGCCTTCGAGGCACGCCGCCCGCGGGGCGGAAAGATGATCGTCGTGATGGGCGCAGGCGCATCGGGCATCCTGCTGCACGAAGCGATGGGACACGCGTTCGAGGCCGATTTCAACCGAAAGGGACAATCGGTCTTCTGCGAGCGTATGGGCCAGCGCATCTGCCGCAGCGGAATCAACATTGTTGATGACGGCTGCCTGCCGGGCAACCGCGGCGCCTGCAATTTCGACGACGAGGGCGTTCCCGGACAAAAGACCTATATGGTGACGGACGGGGTGCTGACCTCCTTCCTTCACGACCGCATCAGCGCCGCCTGGTACGGCGTGGCCCCCACGGGGAACGGGCGGCGCGAGAGTTTCCGCTACAATCCCATCCCCCGGATGCGTGCCACCTATATGGAAAACGGCAGCGACGGCAGTGTCGAGGACCTGATCGCATCGGTCCGGAAAGGCATCTATGTCGACCGCTTCTCCAACGGCCAGGTCAAGATCGGCGAAGGGGATTTCACCTTCTTCGTCAAGAGCGGAAGGCTCATTGAAAACGGGCGGCTGACCGCCCCGGTATCGGATATCAACATCATCGGCAACGGCCCGAAGGCCCTCGCGGACATCCGTGCGGTGGCCTCGGACCTGAAAATCGACGAGAGCCAGTGGACCTGCGGCAAGGAGCAGAGCGCTCCGGTGTCCTGCGGCATTCCCAGCGTACTCGTGGAGAACCTTACGGTAGGAGGCGGACAATGATTACGGCAGAAGACAAGGCGCTCTTGCGCTGGTGCATCGATACGATACTCGCACAGGGTGCGGAGGCGGCGCGCGTGACGCTGAACCGCAGCGTCGAGGAACTCGTCGCCACCCTGGACGGCGAGGTGGACAAGGTCACGCGCTGCGAGGACAGTTCCCTCTCCCTGGAGATTTTCATCGCGCAGCGCTTCGGCAGTTTTTCCACCAACCGGACGGAACGCGAGCCGCTGGAGCGCTTCATCCGCAAGGCCGTGGAGATGGCGAAGACGATGGAGCCCGACCCGCTCCGCAAACTGCCGGAAGCGGGACGCAAGGCGGGCGACGCCACGACGGGCCTGGAAGCCGGCCTCTATGACGCCCGGCAGGAAAAGGTTCTGCCCGCTCAGCGCGTAGAAAAGGCGCTGGAGGCCTCCGTACGGGGCAAAGCGGAGCTTCCGGAAGGGATGCTCCTGCTCTCCGAAGAGGGCGAATACTCCGATTCCCTGAACGACAATCTGGTGATGGACAGCGAAGGCCTGGTCTGCTGCCATACGGAAACCTCCTTCGACTACGGCGTGGAAATCACCGTCGCGGATGCCGAAGGCCGGAAATACAGCGGTTACGCCTGGGATTCCTCGAGCCGTGCCGACGCACTGGACGCTCCCGCCTGCGGGCGCAGGGCGCTGGAGCGGGCCTGTGCGCGGAGGGACAGCGCTGCGCTCCCGGGCGGGAAATACACGATGGTGGTGGACAGCGAGGTGGCCGGGAAACTGGTCTCTCCCCTGCTCGCCGCCCTGAGCGGCTATTCCCTCCAGCAGGGCAACTCCTTCCTGGACGGGAGCCTGGGACAGAAGTTGTTCGCCGAGGGGATGACCCTGGTGGACCTTCCCCGGGAACAGGGCCTGCAAGGGGCCAAGTACTTCGACTCGGAAGGCGTGGCTACGCGAAACGCACCCATCATAGAGAACGGCGTCGTCAAACAGTACTTCCTCAACACTTATATGGCGGGGAAGATGGCGATGGCCCCGACCGTGGAGTCGTCCACGAAAGTCAAGATGATGCCGTGGCCGCAGAGCGGCCCGGAGCAGGCGCGGGACCGCGCCGCTCTCCTGCGGCGCTGCCGCAGCGGCATCCTCGTCACTGACTTTAACGGGGGCAATTGCAACCCCGCTACGGGCGATTTTTCCTACGGGATAGAGGGTTTCCTTTTCGAGGACGGCGTAACGGTCCGCCCGGTGGACGGGATGCTCATCACCGGAAATATGAAGACTCTCTGGCAGCAGTTTTTCGCCGCTGCGGATGATGCAAGACTTTGTTTATCAAAACTTATTCCTACCTTAGCGTTTAATTCCGTTGATTTCAGTGGAGAATAGAATATGAAAATCGAGAAGAATAAAGTGGTAGCCCTGAGCTACACCCTGACCGTGGACGGCAAGGTGGCGGACAGCGCCAGTGCCGACAGGCCCCTTGAATACACCCACGGAGCCGGCATGCTCCTTCCGAAGTTCGAGACCGAACTCGAAGGCAAGGCGGCGGGCGATGATTTCGCCTTTACCCTCAGTCCTGAAGAAGGTTACGGCACCGTGGATCCCGCGATGCGGATTCCCCTGCCCAAGGCCGCTTTCACCCAGAACGGCAAGGTCCGCGACGACCTCCTCGTACCCGGGAACGTCATCCCGATGGTCGACAACAACGGGAACCTCGTCCAGGGCTGCGTCATTTCCGTCGATGAGCAGAACGTGCTGATGGACTTCAACCACCCGATGGCGGGCAAGACCCTCCACTTCACGGGCAAGGTGGAAAGCGTACGCGAAGCCACCGGGGAAGAAAAGGGCCACTGCTGCCACGGAAAGGGCAACTGCCACAAGGAGAAGGGAAACTGCCACAAGGAGAAGGGCGAAGGATGCTGCCACGAAGAAGGCAAGGAGTGTGATTGTGGCGGAGACTGCGACTGTGGCGGAGACTGCGATTGCGAAAAGAAATGAAAACGGCCGTCGTCATCCTGAACTGGAACACCCGGGAATTCCTGGAGCGCTTCCTTCCCCCGCTGCTGGAAAGCGTGCAGGGGCTGGATGCAGAAGTCGTGGTGGCGGACAATTGCTCCCACGACGGATCGGCCGACCTTGTCGCTGAAAAATTCCCGGAAGTCCGGCTCATCCGCCTGGATCACAATTTTGGTTTCACGGGCGGCTATAACCGGGCCCTGAAGCAGGTAGACGCAGAGTACTTCCTGCTGCTCAATTCCGATATCGAAGTTCCCAAGGGCTGGCTCGAGCCGCTTGTCGACTGGATGGACAACCATCCCGAATGCGGGGTCTGCGGGCCCAAACTGCATTCCTGGTATCACCGCGAGCGCTTCGAATATGCCGGCGCCGCGGGCGGCTGGCTGGACCGCTTCGGTTATCCTTTCTGCCGCGGCCGCATCCTCCGGGAGACCGAAGAGGACAAGGGCCAGTACGACAGCCCCGCCTCCGTGATGTGGGTCAGCGGCGCCTGCCTTCTGACGCGGCGCAGGCTCTGGGAGCAACTGGGCGGTCTGGACGAGCGCTTTTTCGCCCATATGGAGGAAATCGACTACTGCTGGCGGATACAACTCGCCGGCTATGAGGTCAATGTCGTGCCTGCCTCGACGGTCTATCACGTCGGCGGAGGTACCCTGCCGCCGGAATCCCCGTTCAAGCTGCAGCTCAATTTCCGCAACAACCTCCTGATGCTCCACAAGAACCTGCCGCGCTCGCTGCGTTCTTCGCTCATCATCGGGACCCGGTATCTGCTGGACATCGGGGCCTGCATCTTTTATTTCCTGAACGCCAAGAAGGCCTGTGCCAAGGCCGTACGGCGGGCACACCGCGAGTTCCGCAAGCTCAAGGACCAGCGCGGAAACGCCCCCTTCCGGCCCGCAGGCTACACCAGCATCTGCCTGATGCGGCTCGGCCGGATGAAGGGAGAAAAGAAATTCCAATACCTCAGAGATTATGAAAGTCGTCATTGAAGGTGCCGGTGAGGTGGGTTCCCACCTCGCCAAAATGCTGCGTTCCGACGGTCACGCCGTCACGGTCATCGACGATGACGGGGCCAGGCTTTCCCGTCTTTCCGGCTATGCCGACGTAGAGACGATCGAAGGCACCCCTTCCTCGCTGGAGGTACTTGAGCGGGCCGAAGTGGCGGAAGCGGACCTCTATATCGCCGTTTACCCCTTCGTTCCGCAGGAAGTGAACCTGATGGGTGCCATCCTCGCGAAGAAACTCGGCGCGAAGCGCGTCATCGCCCGCGTCGGCGATGAAGAGATGCTCCGCAGCGAAAGCCGTCGCCTGCTGCGTGAAGTCGGCATCGACCAGGTCATCTACCCCGAACGCATCGCTGCGGACGAGATCGTCGATGCGCTGGCGAACAACCTTTCGAGCGACAATATGGATTTTGCGCACGGAAAGCTGAAAATTTCCGTATTCCGCCTCGACGAGAATTCCTCGCTGCCGGATATGCGCCTGTCGGAATTCGTGGCGATGAACCCGCCCGAAGACCTGCAGAAATTCCGCATTATCGCCGTATCGCGCTCCGACAGCACCATCATCCCGAAACTCGACACGCGCTTCCGCTTCGGCGACCTTGTCTTCACCATTTCCAAGGAAGAGGGCGAGGAATGCCTGAGGCGCTTTTTCGGCGATACCCGCGTCCGTACCGGCGCGGCGATGATCATGGGCGGGACGCCGACCGCCGAGATGCTGGCCCGGAGCCTCGATGCCCAGGGCATCCGCGTGAAGATCATCGACAAGGACAGGGAGCGCTGCATCGCGCTTTCCGAGCGTCTGCCGGACAGTATTCTCATCGTGAACGGCGACGGCCGCAACTCCGATTTCCTGCTGGAAGAGTCCATCGGCGAATTCGATACCTTCATCGCCCTGACGAACAAGGACGAGAGCAATATCCTTTCCTGCGTGGCTGCGGAGAAGTTGGGCATTGCCAGTTCGATCGCCGCGGTGGAGAACATAGAGTATATCCGCCTGGCCGAGGAGATGGGCGTGGACCAGGTGATCAACCGGAAACTCATTACCGCGAGCCGCATCCTCAAATATACACTGAGCAGCAAGGCGCGCTTTGTCAAGTATATGGCGGGCACCAATGCCGAGGTGATGGAGTATTTCGTGGAAGCCGGCTGCCCGGTGACGAAGGCGCCGCTCAAGGACATCTCCTTCCCCGAGAATGCGATCGTGGGCGGGATTATCCGCGGGAATGAGGCGGAGATCGCCGTCGGCAATACGCAGATTCATCCCGGCGACCGGGTGGTGGTCTTCTCGATGGGGGCTTCCGCCAAGGCGGTGGATAAATTGTTCCGTTGACAAAAAGTCAAGATTTGAACGGTGGCAGGCTATTTGACGGCTTGCCATTGTTGTATAAAGACGATAATAGACTACCACAACAGAATGGGAAAAGACATAAAAGAAAAGCAAGCCGCCAAAAAGCCGGAACAGGCAAAGAAGGCGGTGAAAGAAGAAGAGAAGAAGGTTTATACCGAACAGCAGATGAAGGAAGTCGCTGACAAATTGGCAGCGGAGAAGGACAGTTATCTTCGCCTGATGGCGGAGTTCGACACCTTCCGCCGGCGCAGTGCCGAGGAGAAGCTGGCCATTACGGCTTCCGCTGCGTCCAAGACCATCGAGGGGCTGCTGCCCATCCTGGATGACTGCGAGCGTGGAATGGCGCTGCTGGGCGTCAGTGCCGAGGACAGTGAGACCAATGGCGTGGCGCTGATTTACAAGAAGTTGATCGATTATCTGCATACCCTGGGACTGAAGGCCATCGAGGCGAAGGGAGCCGAATTCGATACGGATTTTCACGAGGCGGTGACGCAGTTCCCTACGCCGGACGAGGCGCTGAAGGGCAAGGTCATCGATGTCGTTCAGACGGGCTATACGCTCAATGGTAAGATACTCCGTTATGCTAAAGTAGTTGTTGGTGTATAATATGGCAGAGAAAAGAGATTACTACGAGGTGTTGGGCGTCGATAAGAAGGCCACCCTCGACGAAATAAAGAGCGCTTACAAGAAAGCGGCGCTGAAATGGCATCCGGACCGCCACGTGGGCGATTCCGACGCGGACAAGAAGGCTGCGGAGGAGAAGTTCAAGGAGGCGTCGGAGGCGTATTCGGTGCTGAGCGACGAGCAGAAGCGCGCGAAGTACGACCAGTTCGGCTTTGCCGGCGTGGACGGCAGTGCGGGCTTCGGCGGTGCCGGCGGCTTCGAAGGCTTCGGCGATATCAATGATGTGCTTCGCGACCTCTTCGGCGGCGCCTTCGGCAGTTTCTTCGGCGGTGGTGGCGGCTTCGGCGGCTTTGGCGGAGGTTTCGGCGGAAACGGCGGCAGTGTCCGTATGCGTGGCCGCGATATCCGCACCCGCGTGCGCCTTACCCTCGAGGAGATGGCCAAAGGCTGTACCAAGGAGGTGGAGATCGAGCATAACCGCCCTTGTCGCGAATGCGGCGGTGTCGGTACCAAGAATGCTTCCGATGTCAAGACCTGCCCGACCTGCAACGGCCGCGGACAGGTGGAGCAGCGGATGCGCGGCATCTTCGGTATGTCGCTCTCTTATGCGGTCTGCCCGCAGTGCGGCGGACGGGGGAAGATCGTCACCAATCCCTGCCCGAAATGCAAGGGAACGGGGTTGGAACGCATCCGCGAGAAGGTGAAGGTCACGATTCCCGCCGGCGTGGAGAACGGGATGCAGCTCAATGTCCGCGGAGAAGGCCACAGCGCCGGGAAGGACGGCCTCAACGGCGACCTCCTGGTCGTCATCGAGGAACTCCCGCACAACACGCTCAAACGAGAGGGCGAGAACCTCTTCTATACCCGGGTGATTTCGCTTCCGGAAGCGGTGCTCGGCTGTGAGATCGAGGTACCTACGCTCGACGGGCCGCATCGGCTGAAGATCGATGCCGGCACCCAGTCCGGCACGGTGACCGTCCTGCGGGGCAAGGGGATGCCGATGGTCAACAGTTACGGCAAGGGCAACCTTTATGTGAAGATTCTCGTATGGATTCCGCGCAAGCTGGACCGCGAGCAGAAGAAGTTCTTCGAGGACCTGCGCAACAACGGCGCGATGAAGCCGGATCCCAACCGCGACGACCGCGCCCTCTTCGAGAAGGAAAGCAAATACTTCTGATATTCCCGTGACCGCGCTCGAAACCCTTAGGCAATACTGGGGCCACGAGAGCTTCAGGCCGATGCAGGAAGAGATCATTGCTGCATCGCTGGAGGGGCGCGATGTCCTGGCCATCCTGCCTACGGGCGGCGGCAAATCCATTTGTTTCCAGGTTCCCGGGCTGATGACGGAGGGGCTGACCCTCGTCATCACTCCCCTGATCGCCCTGATGCGGGACCAGGTGCAGAACCTCGGGGATCGCGGTATCAAGGCGCTCTGCATCCACGCGGGCATGGGCCGCGCCGAAGTGGACCGGACCCTGAACAATGCCGCCTACGGCGACTGCAAGTTCCTGTATATATCGCCCGAAAGGCTCTGTACGCGCCTGTTCCGCTCTTATATCGATGTACTGGGCATCAGCCGCATCGTGGTGGACGAGGCGCACTGTATCTCGCAGTGGGGCTATGACTTCCGCCCGGAGTACCTTCGTATCGGCGAAATCCGCGAACTGGTCCACGCTCCCCTGCTGGCGCTGACCGCCACCGCTACGCCGCAGGTGGCCGGCGACATTATGGAGAAACTGGGTTTCCGCGAGCCGCTGATGCTCAAAGGCGGCTTTGCGCGCCCGAACCTCAGTTATATCGTCCGCAAGTGTGAGGATAAGCAGGGCAAGTTGCTCGCGATCTGCCAGAAGCTACAGGGCTCAGGCATCGTGTACCTGCGGCATCGGAAGATGTGTGAGGAGACCGCCGCTTTCCTGCGGGACAACGGTATCAGCGCTTCTTATTATCACGCCGGGCTGGGAGCGGAGAGCCGCGCCCTGCGCCAGGCGGAGTGGAAAGACGGCCGCATCCGCGTCATGGTGTGCACGAATGCCTTCGGGATGGGTATCGACAAGCCCGATGTGCGCTTTGTCGCGCACCTCGACCTTCCGGACAGTCCGGAGGCTTATTTCCAGGAGGCGGGACGTGCCGGACGGGACGGGCTGCGGGCCTATGCCGTGCTGCTGTGGAATGCGACGGATGTCACGCGTATGCATCAGCTTACCGCGCTATCCTTCCCTACGCTGGACTATATCGCCGACGTCTATCAGAAACTGCATCAGTTTTATTCCATCCCCTATGAGGCCGGCGAAGGGCGGCAGTTGCGCTTTGATGCGCTGGAATTCACCCGCCACTTCCATTTGAACCAGGCCTCCGCGCTCTATGCCATCCGCTATCTGGAGCGCAGCGGGCACCTCATCTATACCGAGGATCTGGATATCCGCACGCGCGTGGGCATTATCGTGCCGCGCTCGGGCATTTATGAACTCTCGTTCCCCGATCCGAAGGCAGCCCAGGTCTTTGAGTTCCTGATGCGCGCCTATCCGGGAATTTTCTCTTTCAGTGTAGATATCGACGAGCAGCGGGTGGCCGCCGGATGCGACCTGGATGTACCCCGGTTGCGGCAGTTGCTTTACCGGATGTCGCTCGAGCATTTCATCAACTATATCCCCTCGGATCACAGCAGTGTCATCGAACTCCGCCACGGCCGTCTGCAGCCCGGCAACCTCAACCTTGACCCGGCCCGTTACCATCTGCTGCGCGAAAGGGCCGAGGAACGCTGTGCCGCGATGGAGGGCTACCTGAACCTCGGGCCGGAGGGTTGCCGCAGTTCCTATATGCTCGCCTACTTCGGCGAGGAGGACGCCGCCCCCTGCGGCTGCTGCGACCTCTGCCGCGACCGGGAACGGTGACTTGTCTCCTGACCAGCTTCAGCGGCGGCCTTCTGCCGCCCGAACCCTCACGGCACTCCGGCTGAACGCCGCTTCGCAAATTATTTCTATGGCAATTTTTATGAATTATTGCCAAAATAACTATATTTGCAAAAAATATGGGAATGGAGTATAAAAGCATCATAACGCCAAAGATGCGGGAGGTTGCAGACTACCTGACTGCCTCATTCGAAGGGATGAATCACTGCATCACGGATAATGGCAGGAACCTTGTCGTAGAGGTCCCCAAGAATATGTGCGATCAGGTCCGCACATCCTTAAAACAACAGTTCGAGGATGTCGCGCTTATCAAGAACGCCTACCCTATGATTAATGACCTCCACGATTTTATCCTGATCAAACCGCTGGTTTCCGAAGCGCCGTTACGCGATGAAGAAGGCATCATGGTCCCCACGCTGGAAAAGCTTCTGGTAGATCGTGATTCAGATAAGGAATATGCTTCTTTGGCAGATGGAATCATTCAGAATGAATATCAAAGAGCTTTTGAACTGTACCCCGTTAACATTTCCCGCCTTCTCAGATACGCAGGAAGGAAAGGAGAAAAAGAAGAGACCTTGAGCCGTGTCAATCGAATTAATCAAGAGCGTGTTCAGATTATACAGCGAATTCAAGATTTCTTCCTGAAGGAGCCCGTTAAAAGGGCCTGGGTGTTTGGATCATTTTCCAGAATGGAAGAAAAGCCTGATAGCGATATAGATATTCTTGTGGATTTGGATCGTTCCGTCCCAGTGGGACTTTTGAAATATGCGGGAATGATCAATGAATTGGAAAGCATACTTGGGAGAAAGGTTGATTTAGTTGCAGAAGGATCCATTAAACCGTTTGCGAAGGACAGCATCAACCGAGACAAGGTACTGATTTATGAGAGAGCCTGAGTTTAACTGTCGCAAATTCAAGCTTTAAAAAGCTCTAATTGGGACGGATGAGATATAGCAATATCAGAAAAAGTCTTACCTTTGCACCTAGTTCAGTGCCCGTATAGACTTTGTCGCTATACCATGCACTTAAAAACGTGCTAAGTCGAGCCTCTCCCCTTGTCGAAGAGGCTCGTGTTTGTTATTAGACGATTGATTCAGTAGTCCTCCTGCAAGTAAACGGCCAAAAAACCTTTATCAATAATACATTTCGATGTAGGAATAAGCTTTATCAAAGACTTCTTGATCCTTGATTTTATACTTTATCCAGAGGATTGTGCGCAATTGACGCTGAACTTCTTTTTTGCCCGAGACAGTCTGGAAAACATCATTGAAATTGCGAACAATGGCCACAACCTTCTGGTCAATATCGTTAACAATATTTTCCACGATGATGGGTGTCTCCGGATTCTTTATACTCTGGAAGAGTTCCGTGAGTGCAGCCTTTGCGCGTTCGCGATTATCCACGGGTTTAACATCCTTTTCAGCCTCCAAAACTTCCTTCGCCATCTCAAGAATGTCCTTCAAGAATTCGATGCTGGTCTTCAGGTTATGTGCCATCTTTTCTCGAAGCTCATCCATCTTCTGGGCTAGACGCTTGAACTTAGGATTGTTTATGTGCTGCTTGATACGAGGAATCAAAATCTGCTCGACTTCCTTAATCTTCTTTTTCGCCTCGGCTTCAGAGATTGCGGCATCCAAGACGGCGGCATCGATGACTAGCTTCTCCAAGGTGACACTCTCTCCGATATCAATGGTCGTAACGTAACGGTGAACCAGTTCAATGGTCTTAGGACCAAGCATTTTCCAAACAAGGGACCCGGTTCCGCTAATCGGTTTGATGCTCTCATAAACCTGACAAAGCCAAACATAGTCCTTCTTATATTGCGTCAAGAACTCATCTGGGGAAATAATATCCCATGTGTGAGAGAGAACGACAAAATCTGCAGCAAATTGATCTTTGTTGTCATTTGTGGGAAGACACTGTTGTGCCTGAATAAGGCCTTCAAAGCCGCTAACCTTACGATCCACATTCGGGAAGTAATTCAAACACTTCTTCATCAACTCTGGAATGTGCGACTTGAGTTCATTCTTGTTGGAGATGATTTTCCTCATAGAGGTATCATCAAACATCAGCGCCTTGGCCACATTGTCAAAGATTCCCACATAATCCACCACAAGTCCGTGCGTCTTCTGATCATTATAGACGCGATTGACACGGCAAATGGCCTGCAACAGTGTATGGTCCTTCATCGGCTTATCCAGGTACATACACTGAAGGATAGGAGCATCGAAACCAGTAAGAAGTTTAGATGTAACTATGACAATCTTGAGTGGATCCATCGGGTCGCGGAAGCGATCCAAAATCTTGCTTTCCTCGTCTTTGGAACGCCTCCAGGCTTTGAATTCATCTGCTTTGTCCCCTTCGGTATGCATGACGATAGTAGTGGCATCTTCTCGCCCTAAAAGGAGGTCGATCTCTTTCTTATAGGCCACGCAACAAGCGCGGTTATACACGACTACCTGAGCCTTCAAACCGGTGGGTTCAACATTCTCGCGAAAATGATTTACTAGGTGCTCGCAAACCTTTCTGATTCGGTCCGGTGAAGTAAAGAGGGCTTCAGTATTTGTCTTCCTCACCAGCATTACTTTGTCTTCTTGAGAAATCTGGTCTGTAAGGGCATCGAACTCAGCGTCGAGAGCTGTCTGGTCAATGTGGAGTTCTACTGGGACAGGCTCAAACTCTAGTTTCAAAGTGGCTCCATCTTTAATAGAGTCGGAGAATGAGTACCGACTCATATAACCAGACTTGTCAGATTCGGCACCAAAGGTAGCAAAGGTGTTATGATCCAGCTTATTGATTGGTGTACCGGTAAGACCGAAGAAAAATGCATTCGGCAAAGCAATTCGCATTTTTTCTCCAAGATCGCCTTCCTGTGTACGATGAGCTTCATCGCACATCAGAATAATGTTGGTACGGTCTGATAATTTCTCGGTGACATCTCCAAACTTAAAGATAGTAGTAATCAGAATCTTTCTCTGATCCTGTTTAAAGAAATCAATAAGAGCTTCTTTACTATCGGCCCCGGCCAGATTTGGAATATCTACGTTATTGAAATCGGCAGTAATCTGGGATTCCAAATCCAGGCGGTCATCCACGATGACTACTGTCGGAGATTTGAGTTCAGGTTGCATCCTCAACTTCTGGGCAGCAAAAACCATCAGCAGAGACTTGCCGGAGCCCTGAAAATGCCATATGAGGCCTTTCTTGGGATAGCCGGTCTTCACACGCTCTACGACAGCGTTGGCGCCTTCGTACTGTTGGTAGCGACAGACAATCTTAATTTTGCGATGCTTTTTATCCGTGGAATACAGCGTAAAGAAACGCATGATATCCAGAAGTTTGGCCGGCTGCATCATCTGAGTGAAGGAACGGTGAACATCTTCCAACGTCCCTTCGGTCTTAACCTCACCCTCAAACCAAGGCCCCCACTTGGTAAGCGGAGAACCAATACCGCCGTAGCGGAAGGTTTTCCCTTCAGTAGCAAAGTTGAGAATATTAGGAACAAACATCTGCGGAATGCTCATTTCATAGCTGAGGATATCGTTAGCTCCATCTGCCCAAGTAATACTACTACGCACCGGACTCTTTGTCTCCCCGAGAACCAGCGGAATACCATTGATGATAAGAACAAGGTCCAAGCGCTTACCTCCCTGGATGCTGGACTTAGGATACATCCATTGATTAGTGATTACGCAATAGTTGTTCTGTAAGTTATTGTAATCGAAAAAGGCAATGGGAATATTATCACCATTCTCACCAAAGGCATAGCTATTTTTTTCAAAAATAAGCTCCTTGAAACGTTCATTTGCTGTTACAAGATCATGGGGCAGAACAGCCCGTACCGCTGCCTGGAGACGAGATATTACATCTTCAGCTTGAGAAGAAGTCAAGCCGACATTAATGCGAATAATTGCGTCCTTAAGCCAACTTCCAACCAGCACATCATGCATATCACGGGGGATGCTGTCGGCCGAAACATACTCCCAACCAATTTGTTTGGCAATCTCAATAAGAGACTTCTCAATAGTATCTTCTGTAAACATGTCCGAATTCTTTATTTGCAGCAATATTCTCTGTGAAACCAGTATGCAAAAACGGGATCGGCAAAATATACGCCGTTTGGACGCTTATCAATCAACTCTTTACTGATTAATACACTCTCTATCCGGGAAATGTTGGATTTGCTTCCTAATCTGAAATCCTCCAACACTTTTGCCGACCCAAATCCATTATGAACTCCAGCATCGACTGCTTTGAGATAGTTCATCTGAAAAACGGTCAGATTGGCTATTTCACGCACGAAAAGAGCAGATGTTTGCCGAATAAGCATCTCAAACCCATTTTCGACGTCTTGCTCTGACACTTCCTTCTCTTCAGCTTCAATCATTACGTTCCATGCAAGCTGCTGAACATAAGATGAATACAACTGAACTTTGTCGCATATTTTCCCGGCTAAAACAGCAGAAATCTTCATTTCCCTCGTTTGAAAGCGCTGAGTGACATATTCGACCCATTCCTCTTTCGCGATTGGATTCAGGCTAATCAGATCCCCGAAATGGTAAAACGGCATCGCCTTGTTCTGGAACAAATTGTCCATCATATGCTTTTTGCTCCCGAACAAACAATAAGAAACATTCTTTTGAAGTTGCCATACCCCCCTCACTTTCTTTTGGAAAGTTACGGAATCCTGGAATTCTCCAATCTGTTGAAATTCATCTATACAAATTACAACCTTAATTTTCTTCCTTTGAGCAATATCTTCAGGAAGATTGAGAATGTCCTCAGGCTTTTCCGTTTTAGGTCCGATTCCCAAGGAAATAGAAAAGTCTTGCGTAGGATCGGGGGACAAGGATATCTTTGGGGTAAGTCGGGAAAGGAATCGCTTTGCCAATTCCGTCGCCTGTTCAGCTTTAGAGGCTACCCCTCTGAGTATAGCGGACGCAAAGCGCTCATAAAAGTCATATTCGTCTCGGCAATCATATATGTCCATCATGATAATCTTGATGGAAGAATCTGAGATTTGTTCTTTGGCTCGGTAAACAAGAGATGTTTTTCCTGTTCTGCGTGGGGAAATCAAGATGGTGTTCACTCCAGCCTCAAAGTTCATCTTCAAGCGCTTAGTCTCCGATTTTCTATCCGTGAAATTCTCTCCGAAAACGGCCGTTCCATATACGAAAGGCTTACTCATGGTCATTAATTTTTGACAAAAATAAGTAAAAATACTTGGTATACAAAATTGTGGTCCACAAAATTGTGGTCCAGCTATACGGGAATCCTTCACTCAGTGATTTGTTTTGATTTATCGGCCTGTCGGCAGATGCTCTCTAAATCATTCTGTGATTCAATAGGTGGCAACCCGATCATGAAATTCTCAAGGAAATCCGCACGTACTCTTTGCTGTCCACCAGTACCACTCATATTATGCGCGGCTTTCTCTCTAAATTCAGGAAGTTTAGTCAAAGTAAAGAGCCAAAATGAGTTTGATTTGCCTTCAATAGGACGCAGCACATGGAACTCTGTTGAGCCCATTCCTATGCCATTAGTCAGGCTATGGGCTATAGCTCCTTTCCCATTTTCCATACAAGGCGTTATCTTCGCAAACAACACATCTCCGTTTTCAAAGTATGTGAATCCCTTTTTCACGCTCCCATACTCTGAATCAGACACATCTTGAAGGTAACCCTCTTCACTGACAGATGGCATCGGAACAAAAGAAACAGGGTCAGAATCCGAGAGCGTTACCTTTCCCCGTTTAGGGTTAATAACGCAGCAATCTCCGAGCTTCTTTAGCGGATACTTTTGTTCGCCTAGCATAGGATTTCCGAACATCTCGATAAATTGCGAGTTGCCACTTTTCAAAACGATCTCTCAATCGCAATTTATCGCTCGGTTTGGAACTACAGAACGAAGCACATATCCAGTCAGAACTCTAAGGGAGATTGCGGTATCATCTGGAGAATATGGCGCGAATACGCCTGCGACAAAGTTTAATCCAGCGATAGGTAGATATATTCGTATTACCGATATTGATGATTCTGGGAATCTGAACAGTGATAAGGTAAGCCCTGAAGTCGCCGAAGACAAATACCTTTTACATGAAGGTGATTTATTATTTGCAAGAACCGGGGCGACAGTTGGAAAAACATACTTGCACAAAAAAGGGAAGGCCTTTTATGCGGGGTATCTAATAAAATACAGGTTTCTAGATGCTGTTTTACCCGATTTCGTTTTTGCATATACCCATTCTCAAGAGTACTTCAAGTGGGTAGAGTTAACTCAAAAGGTCGGAGCTCAGCCAAACATCAGTGCAAAACAGTATGATGGGCTAAGAATAATAGTCCCTCCTTTGGAAGAGCAAAAGTTATTTATCGTACTGATGAATCAGGCCGATAAATCAAAACAAATAAGTAAATTTCAACTTAAACCAATACAAAAATAATATGATAGTTAAACTTGTGAATCAAGTGCTGGCGGCGATGACAGAATCGCTGGGCAGCGAACAATTGGAGAGACTCAAAGATGTGATGGACAATGTGTTCCATGACATTGTAGTAACTAAAAGAAAAGACGGGCAAGGAACAAACGACGAGCAACTAATGAAGAGCTTTCTTGCGGCAAAGAGGGTGGAAGGGTGTTCAGAACGATCAATGGCTTATTATGAGTCCACCCTTACAGGGATACTTCAGCAGATAGACAAAGACATCCGGCAAATTACAACGGACGACTTAAGGAATTATCTGGATCAATACCAGCGAGAAAATGGAGTTTCGAAAGTCACCGTTGATAACGTACGTCGCATTATGTCCAGTTTCTTTTCCTGGTTGGAAGAGGAATACTATATCATTAAGAGTCCCGTTCGTCGCATTCACAAGGTTAAAACCGGGAAGGTAGTCAAAGAAACCTATACCGATGAAATGCTGGAGCAGATGCGGGATTCTTGCAAAGAACCGCGTGACCTTGCTCTAATTGATATATTGGCTTCCACGGGCATGCGTGTAGGTGAACTGATCAAATTAAATAGAAATGATATTGATTTCCAATCGAGGGAGTGTATTGTCACAGGGAAGGGGAACAAGCAGCGCATTGTGTATTTTGATGCACGGACCAAGATTCATCTGCAGAACTACTTGCATACAAGAACAGATGATAATCCCGCGTTATTCGTATCACTTTTATCTCCTTATGAACGACTGCAAATCAGTGGCGTGGAAATTCGTTTACGTACCCTAGGTAGATGTCTGAATATCCATAAAGTCCATCCGCATAAGTTCCGACGGACACTAGCAACGATGGCCATCGACAAGGGAATGCCGATTGAACAGGTCCAGCATCTGTTAGGGCATCAAAGCCTGGATACTACACTTCAATACGCAATGGTCAACCAGGCAAATGTCAAAAATTCCCACAGGAAGTTTATAGCATAGAAAGCGCATAATATCAACTCCCTCTCAAGACGCGACGATGCGCCTTGAGTGGCGGTTATTGCATCAAGGACCGCATCACTTTGTCAATCTTCTCGATGGCCTGTTTGAGTTCAAATTTTGATTTATCGGCCTGT
>JAEEGL012313516.1_pt1 | contig 35028 bp, 30 predicted proteins | sample 9134231 | NCBI WGS metagenome assembly JAEEGL01 (sample SAMN16246548, study PRJNA631951) | gut metagenome | biome: gut microbiome; feature: rumen; material: fiber-attached | host: Bos | place: Iran: Karaj | collected 2018-10 | reverse complement strand
TACGATTTTTTTCTTATATTTGCAGTCCCAACCACGGGAAGCAATTTTGGAGAGATGCTCGAGTGGCTGAAGAGGCACGCCTGGAAAGCGTGTGTACCCCAAAAGGGTATCGCGAGTTCGAATCTCGCTCTCTCCGCAAAACAAAATCAAAACCCTGTTCTAAACGCATAGAACGGGTTTTTTTTATTTCTCGGGGTTGTTTATATGCGACCGATGGCGTATATTTGTATCCGTAATTGCGACCATTTTGGGGTTGTGCGACCTATTTCAGCCCCAGAAATCAACCAAACGAAGCAGCATATGGCAACAAGACAAACATTTTCCATCTCTTTCTACTGCCGGAAATCAAAGGCGGACAAGAAGGGGTTGGCTCCTATCGAGTTGTCTATCGTCATCAATGGAGAGCGGACATACTTACGACTCCCACGGAAAGAGCGACCTGACGAGTTCAAAAAAGCGATGGGCAGCAAACGGGAGAATGAGATGAAGGTCTATTGTGAGAACCAGCGTGTACGCCTAAACACCATCGTGGAAGATATGCAGTTTGCCGATATAGAACTCACCGCTGAAAACCTTAAAGAGTGCTACAAGCGTGGCGGTGTGGCAAAGTTCTATACGCTCGGCGAACTATGGCACGACATCATCGCCAACAAGCAAAGCGAGAGAGCCACAGGAGACATTCAAAATGACACCTTCCGGCGATATATTGAGGCGAGAGATGCTTTTTTTGAGGCGACGAAGTATGACAATAACACACCGGCGAAAAAGGTTGAACTGCAAGACCTTTTCCGCCTTCAACAGCATTTAAGGGACAAAGGCATTCAGCAGAACACGATTTATCAGTATCACGCCAGATGCAAATCCGCATTTATTCTTGCTTTTAACCGAGGTAAAATAAAGAGCAATCCCTATGCGTCTTTCAAGATGAACAAAGGCGAGAAGAAGGATATTGTTTGGCTTACAATAGATGAACTTGATGAACTTATCAACAAGGAAATCCGTATTGAAAGACTGGCAAGAGTTAGAGACTTATTCGTTTTCCAATGCTTTTCCGGACTATCCTATGGAGATATGGCGGAACTGGAACGAAGCGATTATAAAGAAAACGCCCAAGGACAGATATTCATAGAGAAGCATCGCAAGAAGACAGGAAAGAAGTTCATTTCAATGGTTCTTACAGAGGGCAAGCGTATCCTCGTGAAATATGATTACCAACTGCCGATGCTTTCTAACCAAAAATATAATACATACCTGAAAGAAGTACAGGATATCTGCGGGCTGGACAAGGCATTACACACCCATTTGGGAAGAACAACCTATATATGTTATCTTTACCAGAAGAAAGTGGATATAGAAATCATCGCTTCTATCGTAGGACACTCAACCTGCCGCACAACTTTGAAGTATTATGCAAAGATGGACAACCAATCCATTTTTGATGAACTACGGAAGCGGGATGTGGCATCAACTGCCAGAACCGAAAGAAAGGTGAAGACTGAACTGACTCCAGAGGCAAAGACGGCAGCAAAAAAGCAAAAGAAGGAACAAACAAACGCTATCCTTGATTTACTGCGAACAAACGGCATTCTAATCGAATAATCAAACAGGAAGGATTGTTTATAAAGCATAAGGCATACCCCGAATAACAGGGTATGCCTTCTCTATTGATAGTATTGCCTCTATCGTATCACTGACTATCCATTGTCATTTATCTCATTATCACCTACCATCCACATACCTCTCTCTTTCCTAACCCTATCTCCCATTCTTTTGATATGCCGCCTGATGGTTGAGGTGCTTTTCCCCAGGGCAGAGGCAATCCCCTTGATGCAGATAAGCGGATTATCCTTCATTGCCTCAATTATCTCCTTGTCAATGTCTCTCTTTGGTTGGGGGCAAATCTCATTGACATACCGGTACAGGGTACTGCGGCTAATGGCTAACCCACAATCCTCATTTAGCATTTTAAGGTTATTTGAGACAGAGGTTGTCCAGTCGTAAAAATCCATAATCTCCATATTCCGCTCCTTGATGATGGCTGGTATCAGTTGCCTGGCACTTAACCCTTGCTCCTGGCAGTATTCCTTATTCACCTTGAAGTTGCTTTGATGAATGGAATTGTCCAGTTGGCAGGTGTCCTTGTTCTCATACGCTCTCTTGACTATGCCCTCAATGTCTCCCTGGGTTATCGGGTCTTTGCTCATATCATAGTAGTCCCGGATTAGTTGCCGGAGATTGAATCGCAGATTGTCCGGGGAAAGGGATGGCTTGTTTAGCAGCATAATAAGAGCAGAGATATAGAGTTTCTTTCTCCTGTGTTCCCCGTCCGTCCAACGCTTGACAACCCGTTTCCCGTCCTTGGTGATAATCCTAATCGGCACGGAGTAATAATTCTGTGGGTAAGTGTAGTGAGTGCCAGAGGTCGATTGAACCAGAGGTGTTTCCAAACTCTCCACATAGTTCCTATAATAGTTGTCGTCCCCGTCCTGGAAGGTGTCATTTGTCTCATAGTCATTATTATGGGGGGATAGTGTATTACTCATACTGATGGGACAAACGGCACTCTCTTCCGGGAAGTCAAAATCGTCCTGGGAATAAACAAGATGGCTGTTGTACTCTTTATAGCCGGGCAAGTCCTTGTTGGAGCCGAAGTATAACTGGTTAATTCGGCGTTTGTCAAACTCTTTCCCAAATCCGTTCTCTCCCGCTATCCCATAGTAGAGTGCGTTGAAGGATTGCTCACTCTCTATCAAGGAGTCAAAGACATACACCAACCTGAAACTGAACTTCCCGTCCTTTCCGTTGGAATAAGAGGTATATCCCAGGGATGGCTTGTAGTGTAGCCCGTCAATGTAATCCTCCATCGGTTGCTCACAATGGTCAATGTCGTAGATGATTACCGGCGTGTTGAGGAAGAGTTCCGGCTTACGCCTATTACCCTGGAAGTTATAGGTGAAGGAATATCCACTACCAGCGAGAGTGAGGAAGGTATCCTGGTCAATCTCCCTGGGAGCGAACCTCATTGAACCGCAGGACGATTTCGCCTGCTCCTTGTCCGTATAGCACCTTGTACTGACGGACAGAATAAATGAATTGTTAATAAAACTTTTCATAGTTCCCGGATAGGACAATCAAGCCACACCGGAAAAGTGCTTTTAGGTACTTCGCAGCAGCCTACTCGCTAATTATAATATGAAAAAGAACGAATTGCATAGTGTTGGCTCTACCTTTGTTCTTTCATCCTGGCATTAGCCACCTCTTCAACGAGTTCTCCAAATTGACCGCCCCTTTGTGCCTGGTAAGCAATCCCAGCCCGAAAAGTAAGCCCAATAATACTGCCTATCATACCACACATATACTCCTTGTCAGTCTTGCTCATTCGGCTGCTCTTAATCCTGTCCTGCAACCAAACGCACACATTCTTTTTGAACTCACTGGTTGAGATGACGGCACCAGCACCAGTCTTCGCAAAGGTTATATCATTCACCTTCTCCTCAAACTCGGTATGAGGTTCAAACATTCCTACCAGTTCTTCTCTGGTATATCCAAATATTTTATTATCCATAATCATTGAATTGTTTTTCTTTTATGAAGAGTTTAATAAGGTCAAATAGACCAGGCATTAGATTAGGGCATAATTCTCCCTACCAGGCTCAATATGCAACTTGCCCTGGGTATCACGGGGTGAGCGATACGCTTGCATTCGTACCTATCACCTTGAAGTATGTATTGGGATTTATTTAACAAGAGAGGCAAAAGCCCCAGGTGTTTAGGCTATCATTTATATTTCCGGTTGCCAAGTTATCCCGTAAATGCCGCCGGTCAATAACCCAACTCGGGGGCTATCGTTTCATCATTTCTACGCAAATATACAAAAAAGATTTTCCCTTATAAACTTTTTTGTGAAAAATCCAAGAAAATATTGAACTTTTTTCAAATATTTCACAAAAAAGCCATTGGGAGAGCGTGTGGGCATCATTGTTAAGAATAAGTTTGAGTTTGGAGAAGTCTATCCTTTATAGATACTACTCCTACCCCATTCCGGGAAATCAACCGATGTATCGTCCCTCTTACTACTCTCGTGGTAGGCATAGTTGCTATACGGGGGTTTTGTTCGTTCCAATGATTTTACTCCGGATTTTGGATTTGAAAAAGTTGAACTAACTACTCCAACTTTCCCGGGAAGCGAGATATTTATAATAAAAGAATAGTATGAGAACCAGCAGAGAAGTAAGCACATCAACCAGGCAGAAGATTAGCCAATCATTGAAGAAGGCACACGCACAGAAGACGGAGCAGGAGAAGCAGCAGACCAGAGAACGCCAGTCAGCGTCAATGAGAGCGTATTGGGAGACAATCCCCAGGAATGAAGAAGATGATGAACCAGAGGTGGATTACGCAAGTGCCTGGTAGTCAGTTCTTGTGCCACGATTGAGCATCACAGAGTTAGTTTAGTTTGTAAGTCCATAAACCCTATGCAATGCGTTGTGTCCCAGCGTGTTGCATAGCATTTTTATGGGTAGCCGTAGAGCGACGCAATACCCCCGGGGGACACCAATTCAACCATTGGGCGAGTGTGTCATTGTCCCATCATTATTATTATGTAGAGAGGGGTATATATACTTATTATGATGAGACAAATGATAGTTTCAGGCGGAGCGGTTTTCCCGGGACGGAGCGGAGCGTAATCACGGGAAAATGGGCTACGGGTGCCCAAGCGAGCATATTCCCCCCAGAAGAAGTTTTTTTTTAATCCCGGGGCAACCCCACGGGCAGAACACCCCCACCCGGGAGGTTATTAGTTTATAACTCAAAAAAGAATTAGTTTATAATTAGTTTATATCCCCTTCCAGGGGGGGCTTGCAGGGAATAGGGGCTTTTCCCCGGGGAAACCAACCTATGGTTTGCAATGACAACCTGGGGTTTGCCGAACCTGTCCTGGACAACTCCCATCTTTGTGCCGAACAACAAATACACTATGCCTTATGAAAATCATTGTGGAAGATGGTTCCTACGCCTATTCAGTGGATTGGGCGACAGAGAACAGGATTGACGGGGGCTGGCTGAAAGAGTATCACCCAACCCTTGAAGAAGTGCTTGATGCGGTCATTCACCTCCTGGGGTGTGTTTATCCCAAGGAAGGGGTTGAGGAAGCGATTAGAAAGTACGGGGGATAACGATTGTGATAGGGGGTGCTTTGAGCGGCATCCCTTATTTTTTATCCAACGCCTTGACCAATTCCAGGAGTTCTTCCTTGCTCTTTATCAGCACGGCATCCCCATCCACGAAGATACAGCCGTGAATGTCTTGCTCTCCCGGGGGCTGGACAAAGAGTTCGCTGACATCAACCCCCAGGATGTTGGCGACTTCCGTCAGGCGGCTCAATGTAGGGTTTCCATTTAAGGACTGGGACAAGGTTATCGGGTTTATCCCTAATTTATCTGCGATTTGTGCCATCGTCATTCCCTTTGACTTGGCGACATCCTTGATTTTTAGCGGCATAGTTTATCCAATTTGGGACAAATATAGCCATTTTAAGCCCAAAACCATAAGAAAACAGAAAAATATTACAAAAATTATGGGTAAAACCTTAAAAATATTTGGTAGATTAAGAATAAATGCTTAACTTTGTACCAGAGATAAGGAGATAATTAAGAACAAACCCTTAACAGGCAAGACAATGGAAAGGACACTTGAAAGAAAATCGCTGAACGGCTTCACCTACCAGTTCGTGGAATGGGATTACTGCGGAAGAACCATCGTCAGCACCTACTTCAAGATGGAGAATGACACCAAGTTCTCTCGCAATAGCAAGACCTTCAACACCCTGGAAGAAGCGAACGCCTGGGTTGATGAACTTGATGCCAAAGTCCTTGCCCCCAAGCCGGAGTTCAAGCCCTGCACCATTCCGGATGACTACTACGGAGTTCGTGGAAGATACTTCGGAGACTAATAAGATTGATTGTTTAACTTTTAACACCTTTTTTGATATGAAAACCATCATCACCACCGCCACCAACAACGCCCTTGTCGCCCGCCACATTGAAGCCATCACCATCAAGACCGGCTCCGTCCTGATGGGGACTTCCAAAGCCCTTCTAATCGAGGAAGCCAAGAGGCAGATGCGTTCCACCTCCGGATGCCATTTCATCTACGCCAAGAAGGATGGCTCTGTCCGTGAGGCATTCGGCTCCCTGAACCACGCCCTTTGCGGCAAGCACATCAACGGCAGAGGCGAAAGCCCGGAGAACTGGGGCTGCACCTGCTACTGGGATATGGAAAAAGGAGGTTTCCGCTCCTTCCGCTGGGAGAACCTGGTAGCCGTTCTCTCGTAAATCTCCCCGGGGGGCTGTCCCAGCCGATGGCTCCCCATTCTTTTAACGCTAAAACACACAAAGAATGGAAATGGCTAAATACATCCTCGCTATCCTTCGCTCCCAGTTGATGATTGTCTTCTCCTGGGGCTTCCACGATGCCAGAGTAATTGAGAACGGGCTTGCATTCTTCGTCCAGGGATACAAGCATACGGGAAGAGTTGAGGTTATTTACGATGAGGGCTGGGACTTGTTCAATGTCCGTACTATCAACAAAGATGGAAGTATAAAAGAGCAGCAGGAAGGCATCTACGCTGATGGGCTTGTGGATTGTATTGACCGGCTTGTGGAGAAGACCAATGACTATGCTTCCAGGGTCAGGGAGACATACGGAATGTAAGACTATCCCAGGGACTATTACTTGGAACCTGCTGATAAACAGAGATATAAGTTAAACCAGGGTCTCAAAGTGTAAGATTTAACGCAGAAACCCACAAAACACATACAGAATATGAGCAGAAAAGGAACATATACAACCGCTGAACCCCTGGAATGGCACGAAGCAATTTCCTTTATGAACCGACTCTATGAGGACGGGAACTTCACTATCTCGCTCCTGGTTGGCTGTGGCATTTTTTTCGGGCTTCGTGTCAGCGACATATTGCGTTTGAAATGGAGCGACTTGAATGCCGGGGATACCTTCATTATCTTTGAGCAGAAGACCGGGAAGCGGCGTATCATCAAAATCAACCCTGCCTTCAAGCGGCACATAAAGAAGTGCTATGAGAAAATGCGTCCCAGGCACACGGAAGACCTGGTGTTCATTTCAAAATGGGGCTTGCCTTACACCGCCAACCGGCTCAATGTGATGTTTAAGACCTACAAGTACAAGTACCGGCTGAACATCACCCACTTCTCAACCCATTCTCTCCGGAAGACCTTTGCGACCAGGATTTACAAGATGGCTGGGGACAAGAGCGAAGATGCCCTGGTAAGGTTGAGCGAACTCCTGGGGCATTCTTCACCGGCGATTACACGCAAGTATATCGGCTTAACCCAGAAAGTGATGATGGACACCTACGATATGCTCATATAACGAAAAACGGCTCCTGGATTTATCCCGGGAGCCATTATTCAAGAATGCTCTTTTTATATCAGCCAGTTTAACGCCATTTCTTTAATTCCATTGAACCACGCAACTTCACTTGCTGCATTTTTTGCTATTTCTGTTGCCTTTTCAAAGAAAACCCTCATCTGGTTTTCAGTTGGGATGTATTTTGCCTTATATGAGTCTTCAACCATTTTCCTAAACACCGCAAGTTCCATCGGTATAATATACGAATATCCGTTGTAGTAATCACTTGGGATTTTATGAAGATAGAAGAAGTGCGTCAGGGCGGCTGGATTTATTATCGGTGCGATGAACAAGCAGTAAGATGCTCGTCCCGTACTCTCTTTGTATTTTGCCAAGTGCCTTGCAACAGGTTCTCCTTCGGTTTCATATTGTCTCTGCCCAGTAGAAAGAGTCACCTCCACTATTAGACCGAAATCGCCATAATCACATATTATATCTGCCATATTGCCCTGGGCAGTAGAGAGCGGATAACCGAAATCGTCAAAACGCAAGTTTGCCTTGATGTCGCCTCCATCTATCATCGTCATTGCACGCCACACATTCCATTCAAACATTAGAGACGGGTCATATATCTTCTTTTCAGTGATTTGCGTAAAGACCTCATCTATGTCTTCATAAAGCTTCCTCTGCTTAATATCTCTTACCTGCTGCTTTATAATCGCATCTTTGTTTTCGTCAATAGCAGTGTATAACAACTCTTTTAACTGGGCGAGAGTTGCCCCTGCCGGAATACGAAGACCAGGACGCACCTTACGGAGAAGAGCAATGATGGCACTTACATCGTCTGTCATCAAAACAGGAATTGTATCATCGCCAAGATACTCAACATAATGATACATATCATCAACGAAGCAAGGGTCTCGCTCCACAGAAGCAAGGAAAAAATCAACATCGTCCAGTTTCTCCGGGATAATGGATATGGATTTTCCTGATTTTGAAATGCTCACAAGACCTGTTGCACGAAGATACCGAAAACAGGCATCTGCATAATCACGAAGATTATTTGCCTTGGTTTCAAGAAACTTCTCTTTTGAGTCGTCTAATGTTTCTCTGGTCTTGGTTCTGCCTGATTGAAGTTCTGCCTTATAGATAGACTCAAGTTCTTTCTGTTCCTCTTCAAAATAGAAACGCTTGTATTGCCCCTTGTTTGCCGCTTTCCTTATTCTAAAACTATCTATTTTCTTGACGATTTTCTCAAAAACCCGGTAATCTAATAGTTGAAGACCAAACAATCTCAACTCATCAAAAGCCAAAGAGCCAAAATGCCGGATAAGCCGGAATAATTCCAAATATGGTTTTCCCCAGAATGCTCCTGCTCTTGTCGTTGGTTTATGGTAAGGAGAAGGGACTTGGAACTTCAATAACTGGCGAAGGAAGATTTCCTCTGTCCTTTTTGATTGAATAAGTGCTGCTCCGGCTTTCGTAAGGCGGATTGTTGGGGTTAGTTCAACAAAACCGAGGGATTGAGGTGCCCTATTTATTCTATCTCTGGCACTAAACGCCGGGTCTTTTGCTCCTTCTCCATTGAAAAAGTTCTCTTCACGGAGTAAGTTCATAAAAGCGACCTGATTATCGTGGTTCCAAACCTCTCCTTCAAAATGTTCGTGAAGAAGCCGTATCTCGGGTATCATCTTCGCCGGAGTCCGAGGAGATGTCGTTATGAACAGGACTTTGCTATCTATTCTTGCCATAGGACTCAATGATTGGCTACGATAATATGAGTCGCAGCGGAGTGAAACCGATTACGAATATTTACAGAATATGCTTTATCATATTGACCAACTATGCTGTTGCCATACAATTCTTTCGTTAGCGGAGTTAGCCCAATAACCAGCAGAGCAGGACACGGAAGATTGTAAAAGTCGTTTGCTAATTGGCGATGACTCGCTTCCCCAAACCCATCTCTATACTCTTCATTTCCATAATCGCTAAAAATACAATCGTACGGAGGGTCTAAGAAAATAAAGTCATCTGGAGTCGCATCATTGAAAACATCTTCATAAGAGCCAGACCGAATGTCTGCGTTTTGAAGAAGGGCGGCGTGTTCTGCGGTAATGATGTGCGTGTTAAAGTTCTTATATCTACCATAGGGAACATTATACTCGCCTTGGGCGTTGTAGCGTATCATCCCTGAATATGCCGTTTTGTTTATGAAATAGTAAATTGTTGCATCAAGATACTCCGGAGCAATCCTGCCATTGAACATATCCCTAATCCTATAATACAACTCATCATTCCTATCTTCTACTCTATCATTTGGGTGCTGGGCTTTCAGCCGTTCAAACGCTTCCCTGTTTGCATTATACTCCATCTCCAAGCCGTCAAGTTCTGCTCTCAACACAGCATAGTTATCCCGAACGCCTCGGTAGAAAGCCATCAAAGGTTCGTTGATGTCATTTATAACGGCAGCGTGAGGTTCAAGGTGAAAATACATCGCTCCTCCGCCGAAGAAAGGTTCAATATATCTCCCGTGATAAACTGGGATATGTGGTTCCAGGAATACTATCTCCTTGGATTTACCTCCCCTGTATTTGAGCATCGGTCTCATATAAGCACAAGAATAAGATGGATTGATTGCGTAAAGATAAGGTTTTTCGCTGAGACTTCTGGCTTTGAAAATGTACGACTTGCCGCAGAAAACAACAAAAGTCATACACCCGGGGCATTCCCGTCATAGTTAAAATACTGATTATCAGTAGGGATACACGAAAATCGTAATAGAAAGCACAGAAGTCTTACACCTTACAAAAGTGCCGTTTCACATCGTTGAGGCTGCTTTTTTCTTTGCCCAGTATTCCTTCATTTTCCTGCTACGACTTTCGTTTGCTGCTAAATGTTTTGCCCTGGAAATGGGATTTCGGCAGTTTTCCAGATGAGACACGGCACGGAGGTTTTCCACCCGGTTGTCAGTTCTTTCCCCATTGGTGTGGTCAATTTCAAGCCCCTCTGGGATAGCCCCAATGAATGACTCATACACAAGCGTTGCTACTCTCTTATGAACCCCTTTCCCGTTCTTGCAGAGAAACACACGCTCGTATCCGTTATAGACATTCTCCGGCTTCAATATTGTCTCCTTGATTTTCATCTCTCGGTTCCGGCGATTGACAACAACCCTTTCAATGCTTCTTACCCGCCCCAGGGTGCTTACTTCGTATAGTCCTTCAAAACCTTTAATTGTTTTCCATAGTTCTTCGCTCATCGCAACTTGTCTTTCCAATAAATAGTTCGTTGGAAAGAAAAAGTTTGATTAGTTGGTTATTATTAATCTCCTTCCTTATTTGCGACCTTCGTTTATAATATACTGATAATCAATATGGGTTATGTAATCGCTCTCTCCGCAAAAAAGAGGCGCCATGCTAATAGCTTGGCGCCTCTTTTTTTAAGCATTATCCTCTATTCAAAGACATCCATAGGGACTCCCCTCCAGCTGTTGGGGGTCTTCAGATGGAACACCTTGGCGACGGTGGCGGCCATATCGTACTGGATCATCGGCTCGGTGATCTCGTGGTTCTTCATGATCCCCTTGCCCCAGACCACGAACGGAGTCTCGATCTCGTTGGTAGTGTCACCGCCATGGCCAGTGCCCTCATGACCGTGGTCGGAAGTGATCATGAATATGGTGTCGTCGTATATTCCCGCTTCCTTCACGCCCTCGACAATCTTGCGGATGCGCTCGTCAACCTTCGGAAGCTCAGCCATATACTCAGGAGAACCCTTCCCATAGGAGTGACCCATGTGGTCAAGAGCGTCGATGTGGATAAAGCAGATCACGGGCTTCTTTTCCTTGATGTACTTCACGCTCTCCTCAACAATGGCGTCGGGATGCTCTGAAGGGCCGTCAATCTTCTTCTTATAGCTGACGCAGAGGGTGTCGGCGTAATTCTGGAAATCGCCCCACTCGCAGACAACTCCCGTCTCGGCATCAGGCCTTTCCTGGCGCATCAGATGGAAGAAAGTAGGCTGCGCTTTATGCTCCGTCTGGACAAGCGGCTTGAAAGTAGGCTCTTTCTCGTTGCCGGTGATGCCAGAGACCTCAACCGGAGTGCCGTTCATCATCGCCGCCCAGTTCGGACCACTGATAGAAGGGCGGACAGTCCTCTTGTAAAGAGTCCAGGAACCTTCCTTCATCTTCTCCTTGATAAATGGCGTGTCACCATCCTTAAAACTCCATGTCCCCCAACCATCAAGACCGATGATGATCACATGATCGGCGATGTCCTTGGGATTCTCTTCCTTGCTCTGACACGCTCCGAAGACCAGCAGCGCTGCCATCATCAACAAAATACCTTTTCTCATAATTATTTCAGTAATATATTAATATCCAACTATTTCTTTACGACAATCGTCCTATAGGCATCGTCCTTATAAAGATTGAACATGTTCCTCAAAGAAGCATATTCCTTGACCGGAACAATAGTCTTCAGGATCTTTGCCTCGCGGGTATAGACAGCGGTGCCGCCGCTCACAGTCAACTTTACCTTGACAGAACCCGCCGGGCAGGACAGTGTCTTCTCGAACGGCTCCGAGACTATCGTTCCGCCTTCAGGAGCCTCAATCCTGTAAGTGACGCTCTCATCCAGCTTGAACGGGAGCTCGATCGGATATGACCTTGATGAATTCAAGCTCCGCACACCGGAAGCGTCGAGACTCTCTCTGGCGACAGGAAGATTGAATACAAGATAGTCACCCGCTTCCGTAGCGTTTTTGGGATCCAGAGACACAGTCTCGTCAATCTTGACTTCCGTGAACGCTTCGGGCACACTGACCGTTCCTGATGGAGACAGGGCCTGGAAACGTCCCTTAAGGTCGGCTACAGGACGGGAGAATCCCCCCGCTGCGGAGTAATACTTGTCTGAAGCCTTGATCCACATGGCGCCAGAAAGCGTCTGAAGGCAAGGTGGACAGGTGGGGGCGAATAAAGCCACCGGCTCCGCTTTCACACCCACCGCTGAAGCCAGGCTCAGCATAAGGGCGGCTTTCTCCTCGAAAGTACCATAAGCCGAAGCGACAACCTCGGAAGGCTTCCTCACCTTTCCTGCCTGGTTCAAAGGCAAAGCGCAGAAACCAAGATTCTGGGCCACCCACATTGAGATAGCGTCCATCTTCTCAGTGTCACCTGTCTTGCCCTCACAAATCTTTGAGGCTAGAGTGGACATGTCCTCCTTGGGAAGATTGAATACGGCCGCAGCTCCCTCTCCGGGATTGACAGAAGCGTAGATGTACGGGACATCATCGACAGGAGCATAGATCTCATTCAGCCTTGCCGGAATCCCGGAGGCCTTGAAAGTATACTCACGGCCATCAGCGGACTTGGTCATCTTCGCGCCAAGGCTCTGGCTGACAACAAGTTCTTTACCAGCAGGCACCTCAATCACAAGGGTGTAATCCCTCACGGGAGAGACTTCATTGAAACTGCGGAATATGTCGCCAGAGCCAGGGAATCCAGGCTTTGTGGTGATCGTGTAGTCCAGAGATATCACGGCACCGGGCTCGAGTCCCGTATGTGTCACGACCATCTCCTTGAGATGATTATACGCCGGAGCGTCGGCGGCGGCGCTCGGAAGGACCTCATTCAGCGCATTGGGAGGGAGAGGCACCATCGTCTTATCGGCCTGCACCGTGTGGCAGCCGTCGATAGTGAGAGTCTGGTAATCGGGATTATAGACGATGAAGGTCTCGCCGTAGAGATTGTGAATAGAATAGAATGTATTGACCTTCAACTCCTTGTGGTATTTATAAACCACAGATCCATCGTCACCGATAGTGTATTTCTCCCGAAGAGAGATAAACTCCCCTTCCGTCTTCTGGGCGAAAAGCCCTGTAGCTATCATTAACCCTGAAAGCAGGGCGAAAACAGTCTTTCTCATGGCTTTTCCCTATTTGATCACAACGATATTATCCTCAATAGACTTCCAAGCCTCAACAGCTTTCTTGAAACCGGGATAGTCCTCCGCCTCATAGACACGTTTCTTAAGAGCGATCGTAGAGGCAATATTAACAGTGTTTCCCTTACCGGCAACTTTTCCGGAGAAGTCGGCGGCCCCGCTGGAAGCGCTCTCCTCCAAGGGAGAAGAAAGTGTCATTCCCTTCGGAACTGTCACATTCTCATTCGCTTCCACAAGCCTCGAGCAAGAATCCTTAAAGCCGAACTCCCTCTCAGGAAGATCAGTGTTTATCCTGAGGAAAGTCTTGGCCCGGTTGTAAAGACGGCCGGTGACCGGCTTGTACAGCAGGGCTCCGTCGGAAGTCTTGACAGCATACGACGGGATCGAGAACTTCGCGGTGATCTTGATCGGAGCGTCCAGGTAATAGTCAGGATTCTTCCCGTAGTTGACGCTCAGCATCTTGGCCTGAGGATCGATCGAAAGGATCTCATTCTCCATGGCATTCTGCCAATTGGCCACATAGCTCTTTGTGAAAGGACTCCGCACCGAAGCGTCGGACTGGCCTTCAGCGGTGACGGTATATTCCCCGACAAGATTGCCTTCTTTGTCCAGGGTAGCTTTGACATAAAGCCTGAGATAATGATTCTCAGGAGCTGATACTGGAGTCAGCAAAAGCGGGGATCCCTCGGGCAAGCCAGGAAGGTAGTTCTGCTGCTGCTCGGCGCTGGACCAATTCTCACGGGTAAACGGCACCCAGGTCGGATCAAGAGGCTCGTAGACTCCGCTTGAGAGTTTCACGACAGCGACACAGTGGTTAAAGTGGTCCGCCGGGATGCTCTCGATCCTGGATCCTGCCATAGTCATGGCCGGATGGGCATCAAAACCCGCTGCCCTGAGCATGGTGATAAGCATCGAGGCCTTGTCCTTGCACACACCGCAACGGTCCGTGAAATTCATCTTGGCATTGTGGAGGGTATAGCCTTCACCTTCGCCCATGGATATTCCGGAATAACGAATATAATCGGCCACCCAGTGGGTCAGGAGCCAGATTTTCCTCTGCTCATCAGTGACGCCCTTAAGAATCTCGGCCACTTTCTTCCGAACCTCCGGGGTCGGCTCAAAACTGCCGTAATCCTCGTTGACATTGTTGAACCAGACGGACTTGTCTTCCCAGCGGTCAGTCGAGGAGAGCATCAGCTTCGGAGCCACATCATAGAGGTCGACCATGTTCGGTTCCCTCTTGAATGGTCTGGCGTCGCCAATGGAAAAGCTCAAGAACTTGCGGTCCCCGTCAACCCTGGTGGAAGAATGGCACTCTCCCTGGTAGAACTCGTACTGGACCTCCTTGTTCCTCGGGACATCGATCGTGTAGATCTTGGAGACCGTAGGATAGGTCACCCAGAAAGGCACGATGTCATAGAAATGCCCCTTCATAGGAGGGATGAACCTGTCATCCTCATCCGGGAAGCCGGAAGCGAGAAGGGCGTATGTGAAACCCTTCTTGCCGATGCGGTAGTCAACCACATCCCCGGGCTCAAGAGCTCCGACCTCAACCATGACCTGCCTGGCGCCCCAATAGATCATTCTCGCCGGGGCGGCATAGTCACAAACTTTTGAGAGATCGATGTTCCTGACCGATCCGTCGGCCTTATAGACCTTGACATCCTCGAAAACAGCCGAGGCTGTCAGAGGATCGTAGTCGTACTTAAGGACCCTGTGGGCAAGGGCACCTGCCTTGGTCTGTATCTTGACAACCTGATGGATGTCAAAACTTCCGGAGCCGGAATCCTTGAAACGGACTCCGATACTGTCCAGGAGCACGACCGCATCGCTGCCGGCGATGTCAGCCTGTCCGGACGCCCGATTCTCCAAAGGCCTCCACGACTGGGCGGAGGCTTGAACGGAAATGGCGGCGAAAAGCGCCGCCAATAAAACATTTCGCATATTGGAAATAACTAGATGTCAAGCTTATAGCCAGGACGATAGTCGTAGTGCATCAGTTTGGTGGCCTCAGGGTCATGCATGAACTTCTGCACTATCGGATTCCAGACGACGGGCCTGCCAAGATCCATGGCGATATTGCCAAGGTTGCAGACGGTGCAGGAGGAATGTCCGACCTCAACGGGGACGTTAGGATCGATCCTGGACTTGACAGCCTCAATGAACGCCCTGTGGTGTCCGACCTTTGTCTCGTAAGGGACGGAATCGTCACCGGCGGCGGCCTTCATCTCGAGTTTCTTGTCGGAAGCCTCGTATTTGCCGCGGGAAACCTTGATCCAACCATCCTCTCCGTAGATCTGGACACCGGGAGTGCTCCCGTCGAAAGGCTCCTCGGAGACGATGATGCCATTGTCATATTTGTAGGTAAGGTGCTCGTAGAAGCTGTAACCGGCGGGAATGATCTCGACAGGGCCGCTTCCGTCCTTACCGATCGCCCACTGGGCGATGTCGAACATGTGGGCACCCCAGTCTGTCATCAGACCGCCGCCCATCGGCTTGTACCAACGCCATGCGCCCCAGAGCTGCTCGTCATGCTCATCGTTGATGATAGGGTCAAGGTCTGAGTGGTAATATACAGAGGTAGGAAGAGGTCCAAGCCACTTGTCCCAGTTCAATCCGGCAGGAACTTCCATCTTCGGAAGCGGGCAGGGAACAGGAGCGGCGGAATTCGGGTTGGCGTTATTACGGCCGACATATACCTTGATCTTATGGATCTGGCCGAGGTCTCCCTCACGGGCATGGGTGGCGGCAGTAATGAACTCGTCGCTGGAACGCTGCTGGCTTCCGACCTGGAGAATCCTGTTGTACTTGCGGACAGCCTTCACGAGCTGCTGGCCTTCGAAGATGGTCAGTGTCATCGGCTTCTCAAGATACACGTCCTTACCGGCCTTGCAGGCGGCAATAGCGATGATAGCGTGCTGGTGGTCAGGAACGGCGATCACGACAGCGTCGATGTCCGGACGAGCGAGAAGCTCCTGGTAGTCCTCGTACATGTCTACCTTGACCTTCTTCTCACCTTTCTCCTGATAATAATTTGTGACCCTCTTGGCGAAACGGTCCCTCTTGATGTCATACACATCGCAACCGGCGACAACTCTCACATCATCCATCTTCATGAAACCCTGCAGCAAATACATAGCCTGCTGGCCCAAGCCGATGAAGCCCATGTTGATTGTTCCGTTGGCTGATTTTTTCGCGGGGGCCTTCTTGGATGCGGCCGAAGCGCTTACAATACCTGCAGGCATCATGATGCCCGCAGCTCCGATTGCGGAGGCTTTCAAGAAATCTCTACGTACCATGTTTCAGTGATTATTCAATTATATCGTAAATATAGTGATTTTTTATAAAAAAACTCTTCATGTCATTCAACCTTTGGCACGGAAATGGTATAATCTTAAAACGACATAATTTTTTACCCATAAACCAAAAACTGACTCAATAGTTATTTCATAAGTATTGGACAAACAAACGGGAACCTGTCGAGAGACACGTTCCCGTTATATTTTTAATCCCTGAACGGCACACTTGTCAACCTGAACGGCAGTGAAGGATCTCTATTCAGGATAAAGCAGGTACGGTTCCCTCCTGGCCTTGAACGCCTCAACATCCTCTTTCCACCGTTCCTTGATCTCGGCGGCGGACGCCCCGGACAAGATCATCTCCCGGACATAAGACGCCCCTGCCAGACGATCGAAAAAAGAATTACCCCCGAAGAATTCCTCACCCATATTCAGATCCCGGAACGCATGGATCACATATTCAAGGTTCACACCCTCACTCCATATTTCCTCCAGAGGTTTTTCCCGCAGATCAACCCCATGGCAAACCTGGTCCTTATAGGGCGGATTCTTAGCCCCAGGGACACTCTTCGGAATGAAAGAGAAACCAGAGGTCATGTCCGGGTGGCCATAAACCTCGAACGGATAATCAGTTCCACGTCCGAGGGACACGACTGTTCCTTCAAAGAAACAAGTTGAAGAATATAGATAGACAGCCCTCATCGTCTTGAGGTTCGGGGAGGGGTTGACGATCAGGGAAGTCTTGGTCTGATGGGTGTATCCAAGACACGGAACCACCTGGAGATCACACTTTAAGCCATCCTCAAGCCAACCCTCGCCATTGGCCATGAGAGCCAGTTCGCCGAGTGTCATGCCGTGGACTGTCGGTATCGGGAACCGTCCTACGCCGGACTTAAGTCCCGGTTCGAGGACCGGTCCGTCGACATAGAATCCGTTGGGATTGGGCCGGTCAAGGATAATCACCTTCTTGCCGTTACGGGCGCAAGTCTCCATGAGCCGTGTCATTGTGATGTAGTAGGTGTAATACCTCAACCCCACATCCTGAATATCAACGAGAAGGACATCAAATTGCCCGGCATTTTTCTCTGGAGCCTCCTTCGCTCCCTGGCCGAAAAGAGAGACTATCTCAACCCCTGTCTTCTCATCCTTTCCGTTATCAACTCCCTCACCGGCATCGGCGGTTCCCCGGAATCCATGTTCGGGCGAGAATATAAGCCTCACGTCAACACCCTTTCCCATCAAGACATCGACAAGGTGAGGACCATAAACGGGATTCCCGCTTTTATCCAGGATCATGACATCGCCCACTATCCCGGACTGGTTGCTGAACACAGCCACTCTTTTCCCCTCCAGCTCAGGAATATACACCTCAAAGCGCTCGTCCCCGAGAACCACCCGTCCGCTGCCTCGGTCAACTCGTTCGCCAATGCGGACCATCCCGCACGACGAGGCATAAGTTAAAACCCCAAGCAGCAACGCCATCACTTTAATCAATCTCATATTACTTTGACTCACACTATTTGACTTTTTATTCCTATCTAATTATTGCCTATGATTCCACAAGCCAAGCTATGCCCTCGATTCTCCCTTAAAGATAATCATTATTATGAATACCCCAACTCGTTTTCTTCCCACGTCATTCCCGGGAATAGTGGGCATACCTGCCTCCCTCCCCGAAAGGACCAAAGAAAATGGTCCAAGGTGGTTATAAAAGCATGATTCGGCCATTATATAGCTTTGACGAACACCTATGGTGGTCCTGAAAGCAAGAACAAGGCGTTTTCCTGCCTTTTCAACCACTTAACTTAGTCCTCAATGCTTCTTGACATAAGAATATAGCAATTGTGAGACCGTGGAACGAGACATATTCAATTTCAGAGCGACCACCTGGGGGCTCAGCCCGTAAAAATAGGTAAGCCTGGTTGCCAGATCGCACTTTTTATCCATTGACAGATCATGGACGGAGCTGACGCCAAATCCATAATTCAACAAACTATCAATGAGAGAGTCGACGTCTGACCCGGACGGAATCCATTTTTCTCCCGCATCTGCCGCGACCTTGGCATAGGTATTATAATCCCTAAAAAGTTTATACGTATAGTCTTTGGAATCTTTATAAAGAGACTGGGCCTTCGTCAATCCCTTTTCCTCGCCAACCTTCATAAGATAGCTCTCCGGCAAGACGTATCCCAATTTGCATATCCTGTAGTAAGAAGGTAATATCACTCGGGATCCCAATAGCTGCCGGACCCTTGACGTGCCCATCCCTGAAATGGTCTCATATTCAAATAATTCATTTATTTTACTAAATATCAAATAGTTGCTACTCCACAAATATCCCCCCGGAAGAATATCATTCCGGGCATCATACGAATTCCTGGCTGAATATGTGACCGCATTTACCAGCTCCTCGAGCGATCCGAGCCTGCCAAGTTTCATAAACCATTCCTTGGGGAGAGGAGGAAATCCGTCCCTTGTAAGCCAGGCGTTCGCCCTAAACCTAATATAATCAAACAATTGACAACACTGCGATCCTGCCGCATAAAGAATGAAGTGTCCATGGTTCCTCATCCAATCGAACTGAACCACTCCGATGTTGTAAAGATATTGGCCGATAGCCAAAGTATTCATCGCATTAACGCACTGTGACCTGTTATTCAGCAGGTTTCGCTTCCCAAGACTGTCAAGGGTAAGATGGTAGTACCATTTGTCATACGACTGGTACTCTTTTCGAAGTTTTTCAATCTTTCTCATCACGAATAAGTGTTAGTTAGTTATCCGCAATTATAACAAATCCCCACATTCTTCAGGGCGCTTATAAAAAAACAATCTTGAAGTTTTTTCGTTTTTTATCATTTAACCTTGTTTACCGTTATCCTCGGACCTTTCCATGCCCGGCATCTTCCCACGTCATTCCCGGGAATACAGGGCACACCTGCCTCCCCGAAAGGACCAAAGGAAATGGTCCAAGGTGGTTATAAAAGCATGATTCAGCCATTATTTAGCTTTGACAAACACCTAAGGTGGTCCTGAAAGCAGGAACAAGGCGTTTTATAGCTTTGATAAACGCCTTAAGGTGAAATCCTTAGGACAAGGTAGGTGTGATGCCCTCCGGTAGGAGACTATTGCAAGGTACCCCCGACGATGTCCAGAATCTCAGAGGTGATCTTCTGCTGGCGGCCCTTGTTGTACTCGAGGGTGAGTTGCTCGAGGAGATCGTTGCCGTTGTCAGTGGCCGTCTGCATGGCGACAGTACGGGCGGCATGTTCAGCAGCGTTGCTGTCGAGGAGGGTTGTATAAATCTTCAGGTGCTGGACTTTGGGGAGGAGTTCCTCAAGAAGTTCCTTGGAAGATGGCTCAATGATTATGTCGTCAGGAATCGGTTCGGGAGATGGCCGATTATGCTGGGCATTTGGAGCATCGGAATCAAGGCTGGCGTCATCTGAAACGGCGATGCTGTCCAAAGAGCCTTCGATGGACATCGGCAAAAATGTTTCCCGAACGGTCGGCTGGGAAGCGGTGGACTTGAAATGATTATAGACGAGCTCAACCTTGGAATACAAGCCTGACGAGAACCCGTCGACAAGTTCTTTAGCCAACGCTGAAGCAGCCTCATAACCAGGAGTTTCCGCCATCTTTGAATAATCAGAAGGCGACGGGAAACCAGCCTTCCTCATCGCTTCAGCCATCTTACGGCCGACTGAATATACGATGATGTCTTCAGGAGAATAACCGGCTGATTGATATTCATCTATCACAGCGAGGGTCTTTCGTATGGCGTTGGCGTTGAAGGCTCCGCAGAGGGATGAGTTGGAGGAGAACGCGACGATGGCTATGCGGCCTGGGCCAGACGGCGCACCGGCGCCAAGCGCTCCAGCGTCAGGACAAGCCGCCATCAGCCGGCCAAAGATACTCTGCAGCTGATGCTCGTACGGAAGCATGTTGGTGATGGCCTGCTGCGCTTTACGCAGCTTGGCCGAGGCCACAAGCTTCATCGCCGAAGTGATCTTCAACGTTCCGCTGACAGAGGTGATCCTGCCTTTTATTTCTTTTAAAGAAGCCATGATGTCATCAGCCAACCAACGAGGCGACCACGGCAGAGGCCGCCTTTTCTATGACGGAAGTCATTGACTCATCAATCTTTCCGGCGCCCAACGCATCAAGCACATCCTGATGTCCGGACCGCATCCTATCCAAGAATAAGCCCTGGAATTCAGGAACCTGATCGACCTTCAAGTCCGCCATCAGGCCATGTGTCCCGCAATAAAGGATAGCGACCTGCTCCCCTACTGGCATCGGGGAATACTGCGCCTGGATCAAAAGCTTGTTGTTCTTGCGTCCTTTATCAAGAGCCATAGCGGTGACCTTGTCCATGTCTGAGGAGAATTTCGAGAACGACTCGAGCTCGCCGTACTGCGCCTGGTCGATCTTCAGCGTACCGGCCACCTTCTTCATCGACTTCACCTGAGCCGAGCCTCCAACCCTGGACACCGATATTCCGACATTGATAGCCGGTCTCTGTCCTTGGTTGAACAGACCGGACTCCAGATAGATCTGCCCGTCGGTTATCGAGATCACATTGGTGGGAATATATGCGGACACGTCCCCGGCCTGGGTCTCGATGATAGGCAGGGCGGTAAGTGACCCGCCGGCCTTGACCTTTCCTTTAAGAGAATCCGGAAGGTCATTCATCTGCTCCGCGACTTCCTGCTGATCAATGATTTTCGCGGCTCTCTCCAACAACCTGGAGTGGAGATAGAACACATCGCCGGGATAAGCCTCACGCCCGGAAGGACGCCTCAAGATAAGCGAGACCTCACGATAGGCCACAGCTTGCTTTGATAGATCATCGTAAACAACCAGGGCCGCGCGTCCCGTGTCACGGAAATATTCACCGATGGCAGCACCGGCAAACGGAGCGAAATATTGAAGGGCGGCCGGATCGGCGGCGGTGGCCGCGACCACGATCGTGTAGTCCATCGCCCCATACGAGCGAAGGGTCTCGACTATATTCGCGACCGTCGATCCCTTTTGACCGACAGCCACATAGATGCAATATACCGGATTTCCGGCCTGGAAGCAGGAACGCTGGTTGATAATCGTGTCGATCGCGAGTGACGTTTTCCCCGTCTGACGGTCACCGATGATGAGTTCCCTCTGCCCCCGGCCTATCGGAATCATGGCGTCAATAGCCTTGAGGCCCGTCTGGAGAGGCTCTGTAACAGGCTGACGGAACACGACCCCGGGAGCTTTGCGCTCAAGAGGCATCTCGACAAGCTCTCCCTCGATATTACCGAGACCGTCAAGGGGAGCTCCAAGAGGATCCACAACCCTTCCAAGCATCGACTCTCCTACCCTGATCGAGGCGATACGGCCGGTCCTGCGGACAGTCATTCCCTCTTTCACCTCATCGGTAGGGCCTAAAAGGACAGCGCCCACATTATCCTGCTCCAGATTCATCACAACACCCTTCACACCGCTCTCGAATTCGAGCAGTTCTCCTGCCTCGGCGTTTGTGAGTCCGTACATCCTGGCGACACCGTCGCTGACCTGCAAGACTTTTCCGATCTCCTCGAAATGGAGAGAGGTGTCGATGTCTTTCAGCTGCGCAAGGAGCACCTCGGAGATCTCACTTGGCCTGATATTATTGTTTTGAGCCATATCTAATGAATATAACTACACGATTCTACGATTCCTTTCCACAAACTGCCTCTTGATAATGTCCAACTGATGGGAGACAGACGCGTCCAGCAGTTTGTCCTCTATCTCAAGCGTGAATCCACCGATCAGGGACTCATCCGCCTGGGTGACAAGCCGCAGGGTTTTTCCGGTCTTGGCCTCTATCAAATCCTTGAGCTTGTCCTCAAGCGCCTTGGCGTTCTCATCCGGCTCGGAAGAGAGGATCAGATGGCCCCGAATTATATTGCGGGCTTTGTAATACTGGTCTTCGAAACTCCTGAGCACTAATGAGATATCCCCGATTCGTCCGTTACGTAGGAGAAGCGCGAAGAACCGTCTCAATTCTGGGGAGAGAGATCCTTCGTTTCGCTCAGGATGACAAGAAGGATCGAGCGAATTGACTGAAGGATCAACCTTCCCAGCAGTCTCAAGCAGCGACAATTTCTTGCCATCGGACACGGAAAGATCGACCAGCAAGCGCCGCAGCTCCGGAACGGCGGCAAGCGCTTCAAGAACGGCATGAGCCTGGGAGACAACCACCTCACCGGAGCCGGTCTCATCGACCAGCTTCAGCAAAGCCTTCGCGTAACGTGAAGCGATAATCCCCGTATTCATGGAGCTAACTGTTTAAATCCCTTGAAGATGAGACTTCATCCACGAGCTTCCCGATAAGTTCATCATGACCTTTGTCGGAATTCAGATCCTTGCGAAGGATCTTCTCCGCCACGGCGACAGAAAGCAGCGCCACCTCCTTGCGGACATCCCGCAAAGCGCTCTCCTTCTCCGCGGCTATCCGCGTCTGGGCCTGCTCGAGAATCTTCGCGGCCTCATCCCTGGCCTGGACCTTGGCCTGCTCGATGAGGGCGTCCCTGGAGGCCGCCGCCTCCTTGAGGATAGCGGCTTGCTCCTTGCGGGCTTTCTCAACCAAGGCATCCTGCTCCGAAGAAAGGTTGCGAAGCCTTTCCTCGGCCTCACGGGCCTTCTGAATCGACTCGTTGATCCTGTCGGCCCTTTTCTGGACTGAATCCGTGATCATCGGGAATCCCCACTTGGCCAGCACGAAGAAGACGATGCCGAAAATCAGCGTCATCCACACGAGCAACCCGAAGTCGGGAGTGATCAGAGACATGGCTACTTAGCGATAAGACAAACGACTATGGCGAAAAGGCAAGCTCCCTCGATAAGGGCGCTGACAATGATAGCGGTCATCCTGTAATGGCCTGCCTGCTCGGGCTGACGGGCGCCAGCCTCAAGGGAAGACTTACCGATCTTACCGATACCGAAAGCTGCGGCGAAAGCCGCGACAGCGGCTCCAATAGCCTTTCCGAAAACCCCGAGGGAAACCCCGGCCTGAAGCAAGAACATCAATGGTGTCATAATTCTAAAATATTAATAATTAATTAGTTTCCGCTTTTTGTCTGGACAATCTGATAAAGACTGCCGAGAGCATGGTGAACACATAAGCCTGGATGAACGCCACAAGCAGTTCCAAGCAGTCCATGAATACTCCGAGGATGACAGCGACCACGGTCAACCCGCCGTTCACGGCAGCTCCCATCTTCGCCGTCAGGAATATGACAGCGATAACTCCGAGGATCATGAAATGCCCTGCGAGAATGTTGGCGAAAAGCCTGACCATCAGACTGAAAGGCTTGGTGAACATGCCGATTATCTCAATCACCGGCATCAACGGGATCGGGACCTTCAACCAAGTGGGGACATCAGGCCAGAGAATATCTTTCCAGTAGTGTTTGTTTCCGAATATATTGACAGTGAAGAAGGTAAAGAGCGCGAGCACGAGCGTCACGGCAATATTGCCGGTGATGTTGGCTCCGCCAGGGAAGAAGGGCACTATGCCCATCAGGTTATTGATAAATATGAAGAAAAACGCTGTCAGGAGGTAGGGCGAATATCGCTTGTAATCCTCTCCGACACAATCCTTTATGATGTCATCTTCAACCATGGTGACCATCATTTCCATGATCCCTGTGCCTCCGGTCGGGGCCTCTTCCGCGGCGTCGTGCCTGCGGTACCACCTGGCTGTCAAGAGAACGATCACGACCAACAGGACGCTGTTGATCATCAGTCCCAGAACATTTTTCGTGATGGAGAAGTCCCAGGGACGTATCTCACTACCATCAGGGCCTTTCTCCACTATCTTATTCTCGTACTTACCCGAGCGGGCGACGCTAAAGCCTTCATATTCACCTTCTTCCAAATAATGTGACGAGAATATGTGAGCCCCGTTCCCGATCTTGCTGATCACGATCACAGGCAGTGGGATGCTCACGGGCTTACCATTTATTGTTGTGATGTGCCACTCGTACGAATCCCTCACATGGCCGTACAGATACTCATCCATGTCCAGATCCACCTCTTGAGAAGCACCGCCGGAAGGCAGATCCTTCGCTTCGCTCAGGACGACAGGAAAGAGCAAAACGAAGAGAAAGGCTAATATGACACGGCAGTGGCTCATCGGGTTTCTACGCAAGCTATTACTTGATTATCAGCAACTTCAACAAATCCAGACTTAATTCTTATTTGACCTTCCCGGTCACTGAGCGGTGGTTCGACTCCGCTCACCAACCGCGATTCGACAGCATTCTCATGCCGGTCCCTGAGCGGTGGTTCGACTCCGCTCACCAACCGTGGTTCGGACTGCCCGAACACGATATCTCCCTCCACCAGAGACGAAATAATCGGCGCATGCCCCTTAAGGACCACGAACCTCCCCTTTGCTCCAGGAAACTCAACCCGGTCAACCTCCTGGTCAACCAGCGTCCCCTCCGGGGTAATAATATTCAGTCTCATTGTCACTTCGCAGCCGCAAGAATCGCCTCTCCCTTCTTAATCGCATCATCCAAAGTCCCGACATTGAGGAAAGCCTGCTCAGGAAGATAATCAACCTCACCATCCAGGATCCGGCGGAACCCGTCAATGGTGTCAGCGATGTCGACCATTACTCCCGGAACACCGGTAAACTGCTCAGCGACAGAGAAAGGCTGAGAAAGGAACCGCTGCACACGGCGAGCCCTGTTGACAGTCCGCTTGTCCTCATCACTGAGCTCATCCATACCGAGGATGGCAATGATGTCCTGCAGCTCCTTGTTTCGCTGAAGAATCTGCTTTACCCTTTGCGCCGTCTCATAATGCTCTTTCCCGACAATGTTCGGGTCCAGGATCCTCGAAGTAGACTCAAGCGGATCGACTGCCGGGTAAATACCAAGCTCGGTTATCTTACGACTCAGCACTGTCGTCGCATCAAGATGGGAGAAAGTAGTCGCCGGAGCCGGGTCCGTCAAATCGTCAGCCGGAACATAAACGGCTTGTACAGAGGTGATTGAACCATTCTTAGTGGACGTGATCCTCTCCTGCATTTGTCCCATCTCGGTGGCCAGAGTCGGCTGGTAGCCGACAGCCGAAGGCATACGCCCCAAAAGAGCGGAAACCTCGGAGCCGGCCTGGGTGAACCTGAATATATTGTCAATGAAAAAGAGAATATCCCTGGGGCCATCCCCAGCACCGGAATCCCTGAACGACTCGGCAAGGGTCAAACCCGAGAGAGCGACGCTCTGACGAGCTCCCGGCGGCTCATTCATCTGCCCGAAAACCATCGCCACTTGCGACTTCTCCAGCTCATCCTTATCAACCTTGGAGAGGTCCCAGTGGCCTTCCTCCATGCTCTTTACAAATTCGTCACCGTATTTGATAACACCGGATTCGATCATTTCACGAAGCAGGTCATTACCTTCCCTGGTACGCTCGCCAACTCCGGCAAAGATCGAGAATCCATTGTGTTTCTTAGCGATATTGTTGATAAGTTCCTTGATCAAAACTGTCTTGCCAACTCCAGCTCCTCCGAAAAGGCCGATCTTGCCTCCTTTCAGATAGGGTTCCAGCAAATCAATAACCTTGATACCGGTGTAAAGCACCTCTTGAGAAGTGGCGAGATCCTCAAATTTCGGTGGTTCGCGGTGGATCGGGAGAGTCATCGAGGAAGAGAGATCGCCAAGACCGTCAATCGTGTCCCCGACGACATTCATAACCCTACCCCTGATCTGAGCTCCAACCGGCATCGAGATAGGGGCATCTGTCGAGACAGCTTTCATCCCGCGACGAAGACCATCAGTTGAATCCATAGCGACGCAACGGACAGTCTCTTCACCGATATGCTGCTGAACCTCGACCACAAGAGGCCTCACACCATCCCCCCTTTCGATCCTCAAAGCATCGTGTATCCTCGGGAGCGCGCCGGCTTCCTCCGAAGAGAACCGCACATCGACAACCGGACCGATAATCTGGGAAATATACCCTGTACTATTTGTCATTCTGAACTATTTTGTCATTCTGAACGTAGTGAAGAATCTAAGTCAACAACAAAAATACTGATTATTTCACTAAAAAAGAAAAAGAGGTCCCAATATGGAACCTCTTTCAACTTTTGTCAAACTATATTACTTCACAAGGCAGACCGCGACACGGTTCTCCTCAGGAGTGTTGAAAGGATTGATGGTGTCGCCGAAGTACTCGGTGATGATCCTATCCTTGCTGATGCCGGCGTTGATGATAGCCTGGGCAACGATCTCAGACCTCTTCTCGGAAAGGAACTGATTCCTCTTGGCAGTACCTGTGTCCTTATCAGCATAACCGGAGATGCGGACCTTGGTCTCAGGATTCTCCTTCATGCAAGCGACGATCTCATCGATCTTGAGCTGCTCGCTGTCGCGGATATCCCACTTGTTGATAACGAAGAAGATGTTCCTCTGGAGAGACTCGAAAGCAGGCTCGACAATGACGGGCTCTTTCTCCTCAACCACGGGAGCGGGTTCGGGTTCCTTAACAGGGGCCGGAGCCGGTGCCGGAGGAACGATCACGGGAGCGGGAACGGGCTTTGCCTTACCGAAGCTGAAGGTCAAACCGGCGAGAGCCTTGATCTGGAAGTCAGCCTTTGAACCCTTCTTGGAGTTGAAGTGGTCGTTGATGAAGCTTGTGTTACCTTCGAGGTTGAGGGCGACAACATCGGAAAGCCTGATGTTGAAACCGAGACCAGCCCTGAGAGCAGGAGAAATGCTGCTGGGATCCCAGAGGTAGTTGGTAGCAGGGAAGCTCTTGGCAAGACCGTTAGCCTCATCGTTGTTGAAAGCGTAGTTAGCGCCAACACCACCGAAGATGTAAGGATTGATCGTACGATCATACTTGTAACCACCGAAGAGAGCGGCGAGGTCGGCCATGAGGTCGATAGCACCCTCAACATAGTTGTACTTGTAGACCCTGGTCTGACCATCATTGATGGCACCCTTACCCTGCCATGCGTTGGCGTTCAGTCTGGCGGCGAAAACCGGAGAGAACTGATAACCAAGGGAAATGGCGCCTGAAGGGGAGATAAGGTCAGTCCATGTGGTCTCACCGATAGTCTCAGCGGCACCACCCTGGAGCTGCAGGAACCAATACGGGTCAAAATCCTTCTTCTGCGCGTTAGCAACTGAAAGCGAGGCGACGAGCGCGACACTTGCGAGAATAGTTATTATACGTTTCATGATACTTATGAATATTAATTGCGCATTTAACGTCGCTAAATTAGTATATTTTTTTTAATTGAGCAAGAAAGACCATTAATTTTCCGTCATTTGACCATGTATGCGCAAGACAAAATTCTCAGGCTTACCCGAGACGGCAAAATACACTTTCTGGTAGACCCTTCCCGCCTTCTTCAATCTTCCGTTATAAGTCACGACGATTTCACCTCTTTTTCCCGGCTTCACCGGCTTTTCAGGGTAAGTGGCGGTAACACATCCGCAGCTATAGTCGACGTCAAGAAACTCCAATGGAGCGTCACCGACGTTAGTGAAGGTGAAGACAGTCGTACGGGTACTTGCGCTGCGAGGGAAAGTGCCGATCTTGGCGTCGACAGAATCCAGCTGGATGGAGGCCTGCTTGAGAGTCCCGTCCTTGCGGACTCCGGAATGACATGAACAGAGTCCCATGAGCAGAAACGCCAGAGGAAGGATAAAATGGAAAAAGGCTTTCATATTCACCATGAATCAATAGATGGAATGAATATGTAAAATTAGCAAAATAAAAGATAATAAAAAAGGAGGGGCGCCGTTTGGCGTCCCTCCAATTATCAAGTGTCAAATACTTTCGTATTATTCGCCACCTTCAGTAGCCGCAGGCTCAGTGGGCTCAGCCGGAGTCTCAGGCTCAGTGGGCTCCTCAGCAGGCTCTTCGCTAACAGGATTCACCGGAGGGACATCCTGGTTGATGGTCTTCTCAACAGGGACGGTCACCCAGTCAGTGTTGAAGTAACCAAAGCCATAGTGCAAGGTAGCCTTGACATAGAGCTCGAAGTTGTCGGTAAGGTTCCTACCGTTGTTGAAGTACATCAGGTAACCGCTGGCGTTCTTCGGGACATAGACAGTCCTCTTAGGACGGACAGGATCGCTGACCTTGAAGTAGGTAACCTTATTGATGGTGGTATCAGGATCGTCAGGGAAGACCTGGACAATGTACATACCCTCGAAGATGCCCTGGCGCTTGCCAGCGATCTTGCACTCGACATTGTCAGTGTCAATGATGATCTCGAAGTTGTAGGTGTCATCCTCCATCTTGACTCCGTAGTAACCCCAATAGTTAGGATACTGGGCGAAGGTACGCTTACGCCAATCCTTCGGGTTGAGGAGGTCAGCGATGCTGATGTAAGAACCAGGCTGGCCGAAGTCAACACCATCAACATACTTGCCAGTGGACAGGGTCTCGACCTCGATAGGACGGAGAATGTCAGCCTGGAAGTGATCCTTACCGTCGAAGGTCACAGCGACCTCCTTGGCATCCTCGGTGCAGAGGAAGGCCTTGGCACCGATGAAGGTGTACATGGAACCAGTGTTGATGAGAGTATCAGCAACATGGAAAACAGTATCCTCATTCTCGCCGATAGGCTCATTCTTGATCCAATAGAAGGCATTGTAGAAGTTGACATTGAGCTCGTCCTCATCAAGAATCTCCTGAGCGGCCTCCTGAGCGGCGTCATGACCATTGATGATGACAGCGATAGGCTGCATCTCGTAACCCTTGAGAGCGTTACCCTTGGCATCCTGGATCTCGGCGAAGAGATAGCTGTAGACACCATCCTCGGTATCGATATCCCAAGCCTCAAGAGCGTCCTCATCGTCAACAAGGAACTCAACGTTGAGATCACCGATCTTGGTGATGGCCTCGACATCCTTCTTGCAGAAGTAGTAAACCACAGAGTCAACAGCCTCGACCATGATCTGGCCAGCCTTAGCGCTGCCCTTAGGATAGGTCACGAAGGAAGTGTTGATGTCGGTGATCATCTGGGCGCCACGGCCGACAGTGTCGCCAGCGGGAGCAGGCATGACATTGTAACGGGTAGCGATACCCTTCTCACCACGGTCAGAAGGCTTGGTCCAGTACTCAGGGACATAGTCACCCTTGTCAGACTTGAGGTCGACACCCTTGTCGTAAGGAGCGACGCTGGCCTTCAGGAGAACGTCTACATAGAGAGAAGTGTTGGTCTTGCTGATGTACCTGGCGATGATGGAGACATCCTTGCCGGCATACTGCCAGAGGTCGTCCGGACCAAGCTCCCAGACAATAACGTGGGTACCCTGAACAGGATCAACCACAGAGTCGCGGACGGTGCCGATGGTATCCTTGACATCCTTAGGAAGGACGACAGTGATAGAATCATAGAGAGCGTGGAACTCATCCTTGGACTTGTTGGTCTGGTTGTAGAGGATCTTGTTCATATCCTCGACAGTGGTCATGAGCATGTCACCCTCGCAGTAGAAGTGGAAGATGTTCTCAGAGGTGTTGTCGAGAGGATCCCTTCTAGGAGTGAGCTCAACAGCAGGATTGATAGCGTCGACAGCGGCGATGTAAACCTTGATGTAAGCGACATTGATGATGTCCTCGCCATGCATGAGCTTGACGCGGATGATAGGAGTACGGCCGATGGAGGCGGTACCGTCAACATCGTAAACAGCAGGCCAGAAAATACCATCTTCAATCTTGAAGTCCTTGTGCTTGACGAAGTTGGACTGATCAGTCTCAGGCTTTCCAACCTTGTAGTTCTTGACAACCTCATACTCGAAATGGAGACCGAACTCTTCCATCTCGGCAGGAGTCAACTCGAAGCAGTTCTCGACTTCCTCGTTATATTCTACGAAAGGAACCTTTCCATCAAGCTCTCCGTAAGGACGGAGCTCCCCATCGCAGCACTTTTTGAGCTTCCAGCAGAAGCCATTCTCAGGCACATAATGAGCGATGGTGATGGCATTGAGGTCAAGACCAGTGGTGGTGTTCCAAGCGATAGCGGTGTCGCAGGAAGCGTGGGCCTCTTCAAGAGTGTTGTTCTCACTCCAAGGAGCGACATACTCGTAAGCGAAGAGGTAATGCATGTCCTCACCATCATAGTAATCACCGTAGTAATCGCCATCATCGTTTCCGTTGAGACCAACGGTACCACGGCGATAGTGCTCCTCGTAGTTTACGCTCTTGAGAGCTTCAGCCTTGTTGGGGCTAGGAGTGTTGGCAGTAGCCTTCACCTGAGCGATAGGATCAGCGATCCTGGGCTGCACGACATCCTTGACAACGAAGGTGGCGTAGTCAGAAGTGTAGACCCTACCAGACTTGATGACCTGCAGAGCGAACTGGGTCATGTGGTTGTCAGTATAGGAAGCAGTGGCGGGACGACCCTGATAAGTGACATTGAGGGAAAGCTTACCATCCTTGAACTCCTTGAAGGTGGCGTCCATGGCGAAATCCTCGCTGCTCTCAGTCCTTGTGTAGACAGGAACGTCCTTCCAGATGAGCTTGTAAGTGTAGGTGGAATCGAGGTTAAGACCATAGTTGACGTGATAAGTGGCAACGGCGGGAACAGCCTCATAAACGAGGTAACCATTCTCGACAGCCCACTCACGATAGAGGTCATATGCCTCTTCGCTCTCGTCATCGAATTCAATCTTGTTCTTTTCGCAATACTCCTCGAACTTATCAATTGACTTCTCGATGTTGGCATCCCAAACCTCATCCTTGCTGTCAAGCTTGTTAGGGGTGTAGATCGAAGCGGCGAAGGACTTGATCACCATGGCGTGCTCGCCATCGACAATCGCCTGAGGCTCGAAAACGAAGCTAGCGGCGCTGTCAGGGATGGTGACCTTGAAGGTCTCGTCACCAGCCTTGATGGAGATGGTGTTGGTGTCAGCATCGAAATCAACGCTGAAGAATCCCACGGGGAGATACTTCTGGTCAGTGGCGGTGATCACGATCTCACCGGTGGCCTCGTCAATCTCATACTTGTCCCAGCAAGCGGTCTCGGCATTAGGAACATACCAGCAGCCGTCCTTACCCTTAGGACCCTGAGCGGGGACCTCGAGGTCCTCTTCACCGATCCACCAGTTGCCGTTCTCACCAATGAAAGGAGTAAGACCGTCCTCTCCCTGGATACCCTGCTCGCCAGTGTCACCCTTAGGACCCTGGGCAGCGACCTCAGTGTCTTTGTCACCGATCCACCAGTTGCCGTTCTCACCAATGTAAGGAGTAAGACCGGCCTCACCCTGGATACCCTGAGGGCCCTGGATGCCTTGGTCACCTTTGTCACCCTTGTCACCCTTGTCACCCTTGGCTCCATTGAGGATCTCATAAGTTTTACCATCAGAAGTGGTGAAAACCCATCCACCGACTTCCTTGGTGCTAGCGGAGACACCAGTAATCACATAACCGGCGTTGATCTTGTTCTGCAGCTCATTGACTGTAGACTGCAGAGACGAGACCTGACCATTGGTGTTAGTCACGTCGTTTTGCAATTTGTTGATGTCATCATCGTAGTCCGTACAAGATACGGCTACCCCTGCGAGACCCAGTACAAGAGCCCCGGCAAGGAACAGATTTTTGAATTTTTTGTTCATAGTACTAAAACAAAATTGAATAAAGTGTTAAAAACATAATTTCGGTTTGTTGTCTTTTCTTCTTGCGAATAAGTATTTTAGATTAAACAATAAACTCTTGCTGCCGCAAGTCCACTCTCTGGCACGCACAATGCAGCCACCAAAAAAAGCTGACTTGACCTTGCAAAGATAGCACGAATAATTAAATAAACAATAATTTTCAAAGTTTTTTAGTGTTTGCGGCCATTCCAAGGCCGTTTTTACTCATAAACCTCACTATATAAATCCACTTTTTTAAAAATCTTGCATCAAAAAGTGAAAAAAATTTCACTTTTTTTTGATGCAAGATCGTACCTTATTATATATTAATAACTTACTGGTTCAGGGCATCGGCTGACTTGATGTACTTCGCCAAATCCTCATCGGAGACATGGTAATTACTCATCTCTCCCGAGAAATACTGGTCATAAGCGCTCATATCGACGAATCCGTGACCTGAAAGGTTGAACAGGATGGTCTTCGCCTCACCAGTCTCTTTGCACTTGAGCGCCTCGGCCACTGTCGCCGCGATCGCATGGCAGGACTCAGGAGCGGGGATGATGCCCTCGGTCTGGGCGAACAGGACTCCGGCCTTGAAAGAATCAAGCTGCTCGATGTCGACAGCCTCCATGAAACCATCCTTCATCAGCTGGCTCATAATCACACCGGCGCCATGGTAACGAAGACCACCGGCATGGATCGTGGCGGGCTTGAATGTGTGTCCGAGGGTGTACATGGGAAGGAGTGGTGTCAGTCCGGACTCGTCACCGAAGTCATATTCAAACTTGCCTCTCGTCAGTTTCGGGCAGGAATAGGGTTCAGCGGCGATGAAGCGGGTCTTCTTGCCATCCTGGATGTTGTGGCGCATGAAAGGATAGGCGATGCCGCTGAAGTTGGAGCCGCCGCCGAAGCAGGCGATGACGATGTCGGGATATTCCCCAGCCAGCTCCATCTGCTTTTCAGCCTCGAGACCGATGATTGATTGGTGGAGACAGACGTGGTTCAGCACGGAACCGAGCGTGTACTTGCAGTTGGGAGTAGTGACAGCAAGTTCGATGGCCTCGGAGATGGCGCATCCAAGGGAACCTTGGTCATTGGGATTGACTGTCAGGATGTCTTTACCGGCACGGGTCGACATTGAAGGGGAAGGGGTGATCGCCGCGCCGAAGGTCTGCATGATGCTTCTGCGGTAAGGCTTCTGGTTGTAGCTGACTTTAACCATATAGACAGCGCAGTCTAAGCCGAACTTTTTGGCGGCATACGACAGGGCGCCTCCCCACTGGCCAGCGCCTGTCTCGGTGGTGATATTCGTGATTCCCTGCTTCTTCGCGTAGTAGGCCTGGGCCAAGGCGGAGTTTAGCTTATGGCTGCCGGCCGGCGACACACTCTCATTTTTGAAATATATGTGCGCGGGAGTGCCGAGAGCCTCTTCCAGCTCATAAGCCCTCACGAGTGGAGTGCAGCGGTAGGCGGCGTACTGCTCACGAACCTCCTCCGGGATGGGGATCCACTCGTCCGTCTGGTTGAGTTCCTGGTCAGCGCACTCCTTGCAGAAGATCGGGTAAAGATCCTCGGGCTTGAGCGGCTGCCTGGTTCCGGGATGAAGGAACGGGAGGGGCTTGTTGGGCATGATGGCCTGGATGTTGAAAAAATGCGTGGGAATCTCTGATTCCGGAAGCAAGAACTTTTTCTGTCTCATTGCTGTTCGTTTTTAAATTGGGTTTATAATAAATGTAACATAATCTTCAGGGCATAAAGAAAGGTGGCCCGCTGTAAGTCAGCGTGCCACCTTATACTAAACGAACCTGGTAACCACGAGCGACGACTTACAGCTTTGAACTGCAAGAGCGCCACCAGAAGTTATTGTTCGTGTTCTTTCTCATACCGAGAACAAATATAGCGATTAAAATCGTAAATGCAATAGTAATATTGACTTTTTTACACGTGGGCCTGTGACTGGAACAGGATGTCGGGCTGGATGAAGTTCGCCTGGATAAAGGCGTTGACAGCGGCGGCCACGAAGAGGAAGATGATCAGGCTGGCGACAACCACGCCGATGACCTTGAGCCTCTTGAACCAGACCTGGTTGTTCCAGCCGACGGTCTGGAACATGCTCCAGAAACCATGGCAAAGGTGAGCCCAGATCGCCGCGAACCAAATCAGGTAGATAACAAGCATCCACCACTTCCCGAAGGTCGCGCAAAGGAGGTAGTACGGGTTGTTCTCAAAGTTGCCGATTCCGAACATCTCCGGGAGCTGCATCTTGGCCCAGAAGTGGGAAAGGTGCAGGAACAGAAGACCGAGGATCACGATACCCAGGACAAACATGTTCTTAGCGGCCCAGGAGTCGGCGGCGGCAACGCTCTTCTCCTCGTAACGCTTCACGCCACCGCGGGCTTTGATGTTGCGATAGGTGAGGTAGCAGCCGTAGAAGATGTGCACGACAAAACCGAGAGCCAGGATCGGGACCATTATGTCGATGAAGGGAGTGGACATGAAGTCGCAACCCAGCTTGAAGAGACCATCTCCGGCGGAGAACAGTTTGTCGTCATTGGCGACAACTCCGAACTTTCCGGTGAAAGTGTCGATCACCGAGAAGAAGTTGATGGTGCCATGGAGAAGCAAGAAAATAATCAGGAAGGCTCCGCTAACCGCTTGGATGAACTTCCTGCCGATCGAATAATGGAACGCGTTTGGCATTATCGTAATGTTTGTGGTAGTAGCGGGGGTGGGGCATGATCCCACGACCTCCGGATTATGAATCCGACGCTC
>JAEEGL014373257.1_pt1 | contig 35029 bp, 32 predicted proteins | sample 9134231 | NCBI WGS metagenome assembly JAEEGL01 (sample SAMN16246548, study PRJNA631951) | gut metagenome | biome: gut microbiome; feature: rumen; material: fiber-attached | host: Bos | place: Iran: Karaj | collected 2018-10 | reverse complement strand
GTTCTATGTGTATTAAAGACGGTTGTAAGAAAGCACAGCCTTGCATACTTGAACCTATGATGAAGGTTGAAATTGAGATTCCTGATGAGTTTACAGGTACGATTATCGGTGATATTTCAAGAAGAAGAGGAAGAATCGAAGGACAAGAACCTCAAGGAAACACAGGTAATGTAATCGTTAGAGCCGTTGTACCGCTTGCAAATATGTTCGGTTACGCAACAGACTTGCGTTCGAATACACAAGGCCGTGGTACATTCTCTATGGAATTCCAAAAATACGAACAAGTTCCGGCAAATGTCGAAAAAGAAATTATTGAAAAAGCCGGTGCTTGCAAGGTTTAGAATTTTTGAACATATGAAAATAAAAAAGACTCCGAGTTTTCGGAGTCTTTTTTAAGTTTATATATATTAAATTTAAAGTAATAAATTTGGCATGCCAAAAAGTTCATGATTGTTTTTTATAATTTAGTATCGTATTGTTTGTTAATAATATTTTTATAATTTGTCAAGGAAATTTACATAATATTTTGAAAAAAAAATTTACAATTTTAACATTGTTGCAAAGTGTAAACATACTGTAACTATTGAGCTTCGTCGTTTGTAACATGATGTTAAATTTTTGATTCAATTTCTTGTTTGAATTATCATAATTGTAATGGATAGATTTTGGGATACAGAATGTTATTCTGTTATTAAAGGATAGTATAAATTATAAAAAGAAATATAATTAGCTAGCCTGTCAGTTTACGATAAGGAGGGTAGTTGTCAATGCAGAATAGTCTAAGCAAAGAAGGTAACATTTTAGAATTTACATCAAAACAAAATGAGGCAATGAGAGGTGTGTCTGTGCCTAATGAGCTTGCGAATCGTCAAGAAATATCTCAAGAAGCAGCTCCCGCGCCGGTGCCAATAAAATCTGTAAACATGGAATCTGTTTGTGTGATTAAAAAAGACGGCACTAAAGAACCTTTTGATGCAGTGAAAATAATTAATGCAGTTAAGAAGTCTGCAGCAAGAGCTTTGGTACAATTTACGGAGGGGGACTTGAAAAATATATGTGACTTCGTAAATAATAATATTATAAGGACAAATAAACAGGAAGTTACCATCCAAGAGATGCACAACTTCGTTGAAAGTGCCTTAGAACACCTTTACCCGCAAGTAGCACAGAGCTACAGAAACTATAGAAACTACAAACAGGACTTCGTACATATGTTAGACAAAGTTTATCAAGAATCACAAAGAATTATGTACATTGGTGACAAAGAAAATTCTAATGCTGATTCAACACTGGTATCAACCAAACGTTCATTAATTTTCAACGAGTTAAATAAAGAATTATACAAAAAATTCTTCTTAACAGTTGATGAATTGCAAGCAATCAGAGATGGTTACATTTATATCCACGATATGTCTGCAAGACGTGACACTATGAATTGCTGTTTATTTGATGTTGCAACAGTTCTTAAAGGCGGATTTGAAATGGGTAACCTCTGGTATAACGAGCCAAAATCACTTGATGTTGCATTTGATGTAATCGGTGATATCGTGATGGCTGCTGCAAGTCAGCAATACGGCGGATTTACCGTTCCGGAAGTAGACAAAATTCTTGCTCCTTATGCGGAAAAAACATTCCAACGACAGAATGAAAAATATTTATGTTTAGGTTTGGATTTCGAAAAAGCCAGAGATGCCGCAATGGAAGATGTTCGCAAAGACTTTGAACAAGGGTTCCAAGGTTGGGAATATAAATTTAATACAGTTGCATCTTCAAGAGGGGATTATCCGTTTATTACAGTAACAGCAGGTCTGGGAACAGAACCTTACGAAAAAATGGCAACTCTTGCAATGCTTAAGATTCGTATGAATGGACAAGGAAAGAAAGAAAACAAAAAACCGGTATTGTTCCCGAAAATAGTTTTCTTATATGATGAAAACTTACACGGAGAAGGCAAAGTTAACTATGACTTGTTTGAAGCAGGTATTGAATGTTCTAAAAAGGCTATGTATCCGGATTGGTTATCTCTTTCCGGAGAAGGTTATGTTGCCTCTATATACAAAAAATATGGCAGAGTTATTTCTCCGATGGGATGCAGAGCATTTCTTTCACCTTGGTTTGAAAGAGGCGGTATGGAACCGGCTGATGAAAACGATAAACCTGTATTTGTAGGTCGTTTTAATATCGGTGCAATCAGCTTACACTTGCCTATGATATATGCAAAAGCTAAAAAAGAAAGCAAAGATTTCTATGAAGTGCTTGATTACTATATGGAATTAATAAGACAACTTCATATAAGAACTTATGAATACTTGGGAGAAATGAAAGCATCTGTTAACCCGCTTGCTTATTGTGAAGGCGGTTTCTTGGGCGGTCATTTGGGTATTCACGATAAAATCAAACCGCTTTTGAAATCAGCAACAGCATCGTTCGGTATAACAGCTTTGAATGAGCTTCAGGAAATGCACAACGGTAAATCTTTGGTAGAAGATGGCGAGTTTGCTATCGAAGTTATGAAACATATTAACGAAAAAGTTAATCAATATAAGAAAGAAGACGGCAATCTGTATGCTTTATACGGAACTCCCGCTGAAAATCTTTGCGGATTACAGGTAGAACAATTCCGCAAGAAATTTGGTATAGTACCGAATGTTTCTGATAAACCTTATGTATCAAATTCATTCCACTGTCATGTTTCGGAAAAAATTACTCCGATTGAAAAACAAGACTTAGAAAAAAGGTTCTGGGATTTGATGAACGGCGGTAAGATACAATATGTTAAGTATCCTCTTGATTATAATACTGATGCGGTAAAAACTCTTGTATTAAGAGCAATGGATATGGGATTTTATGAAGGAGTAAATCTTTCACTCTCATATTGTGATGATTGCGGACATCAGGAATTAAATATGGATGTATGCCCGAAATGCGGAAGCCGCAACTTAACAAAGATTGACCGTATGAACGGATATCTTTCATATTCAAGAGTCAAAGGCGATTCTCGTCTTGCAGATCACAAAATGGAAGAAATCAAAGATAGAGTGTCAATGTAAAAATAATCTAATAAGAAAAATAGGATGACCCATTAAAGAGTCATCCTATTTTTTTGTCACATAAAACAATAGCAAAATATTCGTCAATTCCGATAACGCATAAAACAAAACTTACATTTCTAAATTCATCTGCGAGAATTGAACAATTTTATTTTTACCCCTATGCTTAGCATTATAAAGTGCATGCTCAGCATATCGTATTACGGTATTTGCATCTTCTTCAACATCTTGCATGCAGGGATATGTTGATATACCACCTGAAATTGTTACTCTGTGAGCTTCTTCTTCGCCGGCAGGTATAAATTCCATTTTTTCAACTTCTCTTCTAAACCTTTCGCCAAATAAAAAAGCATTTTCTTCAGATGTATTTGGCAGAACCAACAAAAATTCTTCATCACCATAACGGGTTAATATATCTTCTTTTCTAACCATAGCATCAAGTCTGTTAGCAATGTTTCTGAGAAGAATATCACCCCATTCATAACCGTACATATCATTGACAACCTTAAAGTAGTCTATATCAAATAATATACAGGATAGCTTTGTTCCGTAACGTTTTGAGCGGGATATTTCTTCTTCCAAACGTTCCTGCAGATATTTCCTGTTATGAAGACCTGTTAAATCATCCGTAGTGCTGACTCTTTCCAGCTTGTCTTTAATCGCTTTTATTCTCAATAATGCATTTACACGAACAATTAATTCATCCGTATTTTTAAAGTCTGATATAAAATCAAACCCTTCTGCTCTTACTGTAATATCTCTTTTTACCGGACCTAAAAACAATATAGGACATGGAAATTTATTTGTCATAAGAGCATTTTTTGCCGCTTCAATATCAGTAACTATCATCAAAGACGGATTTATAATAGCATATTCACTCATTTTTGAAATATCAACCGTTCTAACCTCAGCCTCATCAATTTCGGATAAAATATTTTCAATTTCCGGCATTGGTTTCGTTGCATAAATAACAATATTACTCATAACTTTCCTCTTCCTATTACTCTATTTTCAAATTATATCAAATTTGAGAATAAAACTCAATATTAGTTATATTACAAATATTTGATATTTAGCGATTTACCGGTTTATATTTAATATATTCTACATTAATAGCACCCCTTATACAAAGAAAAAGTTGCCAAGAGAGAATTGGCAACATTAAATAAACACGAGGATATTAAGAGAGAGAGTATAAAAAGAAAATCTCATTTAATAAAATCGTTCTTACTTGAACTCAATTTATTTTGTTTTTTGTTTAAATCTCCTTTTGACCTTACATATATATAAAGTATTTTTCTTTCCAAAAATTGCCTTTTTTAGACGATTTTTAACAAAATTGTTACACAACTTAAAACTATAACGAAATCGTATATAATAATTATATACTATTTGTGTGTATTTTTACTTTGTCGTCACTTAATGATAAAGAATTTTTATAAATATCATTTTTATTATAATCAAATAAAGAAGAAAGTATTATTGAAATTTCTTTGTCCTTAAACCCCTTATTTTTTAATTTTTTTATTTGGTTGATTATTTTGCCTTGATTTAAATCTGTTTCAGCATAAATCATGCATACAATTTCACCTTTTATACCGTCATTATAATAATTTATTACTTTTTCTATATCATCAGTTATAAATTCTTCAAACAATTTTGAAAGTTCCCTTGCTAATGATACTTTTGCATCAGGACGGCATGCCGAAATGACTTTTAAAGTTTTTATTATTCTTTCAGGCGAATCATAAAATATGATATTTTTTGACAAATTATCCGTAACAATTTTTTCAATTTGATTTTCGGTTCTGGGCATAAATCCTATAAAATAAAAACTCTCATCTTTCCTCGGAATTCTTGATAAAAAAGTTGTAATTGCGCATGCTCCGGGGAGTGAAGTTACGGAAAAATTATTTTTAAGAAGTTCCGGAATAATTAAAGATCCGGGGTCACAAATCAGAGGTGTGCCGGCATCTGAAACGAGGGCTATTTTCTTCCCGTTTTTTAATTCATTAAGAAAAAAATCTATTCGTTCTTTTTCATTGTATTTATGATAAGAGATACATTTTGTATTAATATTATAGTGATTTAGAAGTTTTTGTGTAACACGCGTATCTTCACAGGCAATCATATCAACCGTTTTCAAGACATCTACAGCACGGAACGTAATATCTTGTATGTTTCCTATAGGTGTCGGAACAATGTAAAAATCAAATTCTCTTGTCATATCTTATTCCTATACCCACTTTGTTTTATCCAAAAAGATATCTACGGCACCTTCTATGTCTTGTGGTTCGCTTAAAGGAGTTTTCCCGTCAGGAGTCTTAATTTGTACAACAGGGTTATCTCTGAATTTATTATATAAAGTAAGTCCAAAATACAAAACTAAAGACGAAGCTCCAACTGCAAACATCGCCAACAAAAACTTCTTTATCAATTTTCGTTTACTTATAGGCTGTTTATACGGCATCGGATTCTCTTCCTCTTTTATTGCCGCAGACGTGGTTTCCTGTTCCAATGAAATACTTTGAATATCTTCCGTCTCTTGAGGTTGCAGTTCATCCGAAACATCTTTTGTATGCTCAAGATATACAGGCTCGTCAATAGGAACTACCTGCTCATCAATAGCAAATACTGACAAAGGCAATATTAACGTTATTAAGATTATAATCAGCCTATTCTTCATCACTTTTATTATTTTTTCTTGGTGTTCTTGTTTTACGTTGAGAATTCCGGTTCGGACGGCGTGAGCGAATCGGTTTTTTTGCTGCTTCATCGTTATTTGAAGTTACTTCGTTATTCTCATTTTTTTGCTCAGGTATAACGGGTTCAATCTCAGAACTTTCGGTAATAACGGTTGATGCAGTAGTTTGGTTAGAAATATCTTGTTTAATTCTATTTTTATCAAAACGCGGCTTCCGTGCGTTTTTCTTTCTGGTTTCTTTTTCTTCTTTTATTTCTTTAACTTCGGTTTCTGCCTCAACAGAAGGATTGGTTGCAACTTCCAATTTTTCTTCTTGTATTACAACTTCTTCTTTTTGTTCAACAGGAGCTTGACTATTATTAAATTTGTTAAATTTATTCTTTTTATTATTCATAGGAAGTTTAATTTTGGCTGCCTTTGCCCTGTATTCACCCTCAGCAGTAGCGGAAGCAAATTTAATATCTTCCATAATATAACCGTTTCCTTGACAATGCGGGCATTTCTTTGCGAAAATTTCGCTTATTGCCTGTCCTTGTCTGTGACGAGTCATTTCAACCAATCCCAAATCGGAAAGTTGCCCTACTTGAGGTTTCGCTTTATCAGCTTCCATAGCGAGTTCCAGTTCTTCCATCATTGCAAGTTTATCGGTTCTGCTGAGCATATCAATAAAGTCGATAATAATCATTCCGCCAATATTTCTCAATCTCAACTGACGTGCTATTTCATGAACAGCCTCGATATTCGTTTTTAAGATTGTTTCATCTTGAGTAGCTGAATTTGTAAATTTTCCGCTGTTAACGTCAATTACTGTTAAAGCCTCTGTTGTTTGAATAAACAAGTATCCTCCTGACGGCAAATTAACTTTCATATTCAATGCGGCTTTAATCTCTTTATGAATATCCATAGCCATAAGTAAAGGTTCAGAACCTTTGTACAAGGTTACATTTATAGCTTTATTCATGTGCCAGTTTTGTAAGAGATTTTGAACTCTATTAAGTGCAAAACCTGTATCTACAATAATTTCCTCTGTATCTTCATTGCACGCTTCTCTTATTACACGATATAGCAAATCTTGATCTCTGTATAACAAACTTGGCGGAGTCATACTTTCTGCGGAAGTTATTATATTATTCCATTTTTCAAGCAGAATTTCTAAGTCTTCCTGAATATCTGCTTCTGTCTGTCCCTCGGCTTCAGTTCTCACAATTATTCCTATTCCTACAGGTTTTAGCAGGTTTACAACGGATTTTAATCTTGCTCTTTCTTTTGCGGAGGTGATTTTTTTACTTACATTAACTCCCGTTTCATTTGGCATTAGAACCAAAAAACGCCCCGGAAGCGAAATTTCCGTTGTTACCCTCGGTCCCTTGTGCCCCGTTGGCTCTTTTACAACTTGAACTATCAGCTTTTGCTGCGGCTTCAATTTATCTTGCAAGGCACCTTTTCCGCCTATATCCTGTGCATGTAAAAATCCCATTTTATCCGAACCTACATTAACAAAAGCTGCTTCTATGCTGGGCAAAATGTTTTCTACTTGTGCTAAATATACATCACCGAGAATAATTTCACCTCTGTGAACATAAAACTCTGAAACTTTTCCGTTTTCAAGAACAGCTGCTATGTTATCACGTTCAGCAATAACGATTTTGTTTGCTAAATTTGTTTCTTTCATTATTTTTAATCCTTTTCTCTATAATTCTCTCAATTTTTCGTCAAGGAATCTCAGCCGTGTTATCTCAAAAATTTGTTTCGGGGCAATCAACTCCAACAAATTATCCGCTCTTAAAGCAGGGACTTCTGAACCTTGACCGGTTTTAAGATATATGAACAGATTTTCACATTCAAACCTATACGAACCTATAGATTTCTTAATATCTGTTGTTTTTTCTAAGCCTTTTTTGTTTTTCTTCGTCAATAAAATTTCTGACTCAGACAAAACTCTCTCTACATCATACCGAAATTTTTCAAAATTGTAAAGAGGGGGGGGGGAAATGAGGGAGGGAGAAAGTAAGGCAATAAGGCAATAAGTGGATGAAAATAAAGTAGGTAGTGGTAAATATATGATTTACCACTACCTACCTGCTACAAATTTATATTAATATCCCAATAATCTCACCGGGTAAGGTTTACGTTCAAGATAATCTTTTTTATAGAATGCTTTTATATGCTCATTGTAATTTTTAAATGCCTCCCTTAACGTTTCTAAGTCTTTTGAATCCCTGACAATGACTTCACTTTTGTTGCCTATTGGGTCATCAAAATATACAGAATCTATTTTACCTGCAGAATCTTTATTAATTATAAAATTACCTATATAAAGACCACTTCCTAAATCACAGTCCATTCTGTGAAAATTATCTTTTTCCTTGAAGATTTTGGACTTAATACCGTTAGAATAGTTTTTAACAGTGGTCAAATTGCGCCATTTATCTCCCTCTAAAGGTATTTCTTTAAATTCTAACGTTTTGTATGGATTTTCACCTTTAAAAGATTTTATCAGGTAATCGTTTATTATATTTACTTCATGGGTGCTGTTTTTTAAAGTCACAGGTGCATTCAATCTTCCTGTAAATTGTACATTGTTAATTGCATTAATATTCATACAGTTAAATCTCCATAAATCTTAAATTTTTACTATTTTACTTTTCACTTGTAATAAAATCAGTAAAAATTTTTTTTGTGGGGTATAGGTACAAATATTTAAAAATCGTTACAAATATTTACAACTCTCTCAATTTTTCATCCAAAAATCTCAAGCGTGTGACTTCAAATATCTGATTAGGGGCAATTAACTCAAGCAAATTGTCTGCTCTCAAAGCCGGAATATCCGACCCTTGACCTGCTTTAAGGTATATGAACAGACTTTCTCCCTCAAATCTATGTGAGCCTATGGATTTTTTGATATCAGTTGTTTTTTCAAGACCTTTTTTATTTTTCTTAGTCAGCAGAATTTCAGGCTGAGACAATACTCTTTCCGTATCACACTTAAATTGTTCAAAGACATATGGATAAATATCCTGTTGAGATTTATTTTTATCGTCAAAAAATTTTCTGTAAGGAGTTATTTTATACTCCGCCCACTGCGCTTCTGTTTCTATGGGTTTACAGTGTAATTCAACCTCTTTTATTGAAACAATTTCAGCTCCCTCCGGCAGCTTAGGTTGTATGATTTCAATCAACTTGTTTGGTTCATATTTATCAAGTAATTCAATATCAATTATTTCTCCATCACTTTCGGAAAACAGAGGAAGTGCTATACCCATAGAAACTTTCATCGTGGGATTAAAGCCAAGAGAATATGCAACTCTCAGACCTGTTCTTGCGAGAACTTTGTGAAAAGTATTCTGCCAATCAAGATGTGAAAAATATTTTAACAGCCCTTTTTTTGTTATTTTCAAACGATATCTGTATATCGGAATATTGGGATCAGGATGAACTCTTGTCGGATCAACGGGTTTTTCTTTGACAACATTTTGTGCCTCAGATGATGCAATGAAGGGTTTTGCAAGGACTCTATGTGTTTTAAGATTTTTACAAACCCCGCAATTTACACATTCATGCTCACAAGTTTTTTGCAAATTAAATTCGCATCCTTGCATGTGGGCAAACTCGTATTCTTTTTGGAGCCATTCTTTATCCAATCCGACATCTATAAAATCCCAAGGAAGTGTTTCTGTAAGAGAATATTCTTTTTCCGATTTTTCTTTCAAAGTAAATCCGAGTTCTTCGGCAGTTTCTTTCCAAACATCTTTATCAAAATATTCTCCCCAAGCATCTAAATAACACCCTTTTTTATAAAGAGCATAAATATAATCGCAAAGCGAAGAATCTCCCCTGGTAAGTACCGCTTCTATTTGAGAAATAAATTTCTCATGATAATTAATTTTCAAACCTTTAATATGTTTGGTTTTCTCTTTTAAATATCTTATATGCTCTTCTACTATTTCCAAATTCATTTGTCCGCACCACTGAAAAGGAGTAAACGGTTTTGGAACAAATATAGACAACGTGCAGGTTATATCAAATCCGTGTGTCAGTCCCTTTTCTTTTTTTATAAGTTTCGTCCTATACTTGATTTTATTAAGAAGCTCCGCCATTTCATCCATATCATCAAGCGTTTCGGTCGGAAGTCCGCAAATAAAATAAAACTTAAGTTTTGACCATCCGTTTTCATATAAAGTTAAAGCAGCATCAATTATTTGTTCTTCGGAAATATTTTTTTTGATAACATTTCTTAGTCTTTGGCTGCCTGCCTCAGGAGCAAGCGTAATTGTTGATTTTCTGACACTTTGTGTTAACTCTGCCAACTCAAGATTAAAACCGTCTATTCTTTGACTCGGAAGAGATACGGAAATTTTCTTTTTGTTAAAATCAACTGCTAATTCTTTTATCACTTCACGAATGTTTGAATAATCGTTAGAAGAAAGTGAAAGAAGTGAATATTCATCATATCCCGTATTTTTAACAAGTTCTTTCGTTATTTCAATTATGTCTTCTGCCGAACGCTCTCTCACAGGTAACGTAACATGCCCGGGCTGACAGAATCTGCACATTCTTCCGCAACCACGACGGATTTCCACAACTGCTCTATCTTGAACAGAATTGGAAAAAGGTATCGGATATGCTTTGGGAGCGTATTCTTTTAAAAGCGGTGATGTCTTTTTTTCAACTTTATTGCTTATATCCTTATTCCAGCAACCTTTGATTTTGCAAAGTGCTTCAATTTTTTCTTTTCGGGATTTTCCCTTAGTTCGTTCAAGGACTTCACAAACCTCAACCATCATCTCCTCGCCGTCACCGATACAAAAGACATCAATAAAGTCTGCCAAAGGAAGCGGGTTAAAAGTACACGGCCCTCCAGCAAATACTATAGGTTCCGATTCGCCACGTTCGGAGTTTTTAACTCCTATTCCGGACATTTCAAGCATTTTGAGAACTGTAGGATAGGACAATTCGTATTGCAAAGAAAAACCTACTCCGTCAAAGTCCTTTAAGGCTCTTTTTGATTCAACTCCATATAAATATTCGGGTTTGAAATCGGGTTCGGGAGCATAAGCTCTGTCTGCCATATATGGATATATATATTGACTTAAATCACTTCCCTCACTTTGATATTTATAAGAATTTACTCTGTCATAGAGTATTCTTACACCTAAATTACTTATTCCGATTTCATATTTATCGGGGAAAACGAATGCAAATCTTACTTTTGCCGAATCAAAGTCCTTATTATATGAAAGGAACTCTCCTCCTACATATTGATATGGTTTATTGGCATTATACAAAGCTTCATATTGGTTTCTAAAAAAACAGGTCATAAAATATGTTTTCCTTCGCTTACAATATTTATGATATTTCCCGAATCATCCCAGGTTATTTCTCCGGCAAAATCCAGATTATGATATATATAGGGGTTTTTGATATATTGCTTATCAAATAAACCAAGATTTATTAATCTTTTTATTATGCTGTCTAGCAGGGTTGTACTTCCTGCAATCGTTCCTGCGTCTGATGTTGCATACTTTCCGTCATAATGGATTTTAGAACCCGCAAAAATTGTTTCTTTCAAATCGCTGTATGTTATCGGTAAAGCATCACTTACTAATAAAACTTTGTCTTTTGGTTTGGCTTTGAAAAATAATTTTAATGTATCATCACTTACATGCAAACCGTCAGCAATAATTTCGGCATATAAATCATCCTTAATCAATGCGGAAAGAGCTGTCGATTCACTTCTATGATTAATACCCGACATTGCATTAAAGGTATGTGTAACACCGGAAACATTATCAAGATTTCCTCCTATACAATGTCCTGCCTGAACTTTAATTGAATTACTATTTAAATAATCAACCAACCCGCTATCCAATTCAGGTGCGAGAGTTACAATTTTGATAAAATCGTCCTCAATTAATTTAAAATTTTCGACAGTGAGCGGTAAAAAAAGCTCTGAATTATGAATTCCTTTCTTTTCAGGGTTTATAAAAATCCCTTCAAGATGTATACCGAGTATTCTCGGACAAATTTTTGCAGCTTTTTTTATTATCAAAATTTGTCGTTTTATATTTTCAACCGAATCAGTTACAAATGTCGGGAAAAAACCGCCAATACCGTGTTTCAACAATTCATCCGCAACCGTAACAATTTCTTCTGGTGATGCCGCCGTATTAAAATCCGTTCCGAATGCCCCATGTATATGCTGCTCAATTATTAAAGGTGTTTTAAATTCCATTGATATTCTTGTTTACCCCTAATTTACCCCTTTATCCCTCGCCTATAAATATTTCACGAACTTTTTCTCTGTCATCAAAATGAATTGTTTTATCAGCTAAAATCTGATAGTCTTCATGCCCTTTACCTGCTACAAGAACAACATCATTTGCATTTGCTAATTTATAAGCCTCTTTAATAGCCAGCTCTCTGTCAGGTTCAACAATAACGTTGGAAATGCTTTTAAATCCTGCAAGAATATCTGTAATAATTTGTTGCGGATTCTCCGAACGAGGATTATCGCTTGTAACAATAACTTTATCAGCAAGTTCCTCAGCTATGCTTCCCATTTTGGGTCTTTTTGTTGCATCACGATCTCCGCCGCAGCCAAAAATACATATCAACTTTCCTTTTTCGGGAGTTATTTCTCTTGCGGTTTTTAATACATTTTCAAGCCCGTCCGGAGTATGAGCATAGTCTACTATTACTATCGGTTTTTTTACAATAGTTTCAAATCTTCCTGCTACTCCGGGAATACTCTCCAATACCTTTATTGATTCTTTAATATCAAAATTCAGAGCAAGTGCAGTCGTCAATGCCGATAAAAAATTATATACAGAGAACATTCCGTTCATCATAAGACTGACTTTATATTTTTTATCCTTTATTATACAAGTAAATTTTGCACCTGAATTTTCAAAATTAATATCTTTTGCCATAACATCAGCATTTTCATTAATTCCGTATGTATATAAATTTACTGACGGAGAAATAAGTTTTTTTAATCTTCCGGCATATGCATCGTCAACATTAATTACTGCAAAATCACCTGTCACAAGTTCTTCGAACAATTTTGCTTTTGCTTTAAAATAATTTTCCATTGTTATATGAAAATCCAGGTGATCCTGTGTCAAGTTAGTGAAAACAGCTCCTTTAAAGTCAATATAATCAACTCTGTGCTGAGCAATTGAATGAGAAGAAACTTCCATCACAACATTATCGTAACATTTATCATTTATATAGTACATAAGTCGCTGCAAATCAGGAGCTTGCGGAGTTGTATGTCCGCTGTCATGGTATTTTTCATCACTTGTAAATTTATATCCAAGCGTACCTATAAGAACGCACTTCTGATTAAAAGCTTCGTAAAGTTTTTGAATAAGATGTGTAACTGTTGTTTTACCGTTAGTACCCGTTACACCTATTACGTTGATTTTAGATGAAGCATTACCGTAAAACTCGGCAGATATTTGAGCAAGTGATTGCTGTGCATTTTCAACTATTATTTGCGGAATATCTAAATTTAGTATCCTTTCCGCAACACATACAACGGCACCGTTACGCACAGCCTCCTCTGCATATTCATGACCGTCTACATGCTCTCCGGGAATACACACAAAAACATCATTATTCACAGTTCGCTTCGAATTTACAGAAATTCCGTTTATATCAAGCAATGTATCTTCACAATTTACCAAATTGACATAATCAATTGAATCTATTAAGTTTCCTAGTTTCATAAGTACCTCACTGTTTCCATGTATTAATTAGCAATCTTATTATTTTTGTCAGGTTGTAAATTCAAAATATGTGCAACCTGAGTTGAAATTTCTTTAAATATCGGAGCTGCAACCGTATTACCCCATATTTCTCCTCCTTGTGCAGAATCTACAATTACGTATATTAACACTTGAGGATCACTTGACGGCATATAACCGACAATAGATGTATAGAGCTTATTTGTATACCCCGCACCGTTTTCTTTCGGTTTTATAGATGTTCCGGTTTTTGCCGCAATATTATACGAATCGGATTTAATCGGTGATCTGCCCCTATTTATACTTTCTGTCAAAAGGTCGGTAACAATTCTGGCATGCTCAGGTGTCATGACCTGTGTTTTTCTCACTTTAATAGCTTCTTCTTCAGGAGAATATTTTATAACATGAGGAGTTACCCTAACACCATCGTTTGCAATAGCGGAAACAGCAGAGACCATCTGAATTGCCGTAACAGATGAGCCATATCCATATCCCATTGAAGCATGGTCTGAACTATCCCACTTTGCCGGCTTTTTTAATAAGCCCACGGATTCACCCGGCAAATCAATTCCTGTCTGCTCACCAAATCCAAATTTTTTCAGCATGTCATGGTATTCATATTTATCCATCATCTGAGCAATAATTACTGATCCGACGTTACTGGAATGTTCAAAAAGGTATACCAAATCAATTAAACCCGGATTCGGATTCCTATTGTAATCATAATTTTTTATGCTCCACCAGCCAACTTTAATTTTTCCCGTATCATTAATTTTTGAATAACGATTTATTTTGCCCAATTCCATTGCCGAAGCCACGGTAATTGTCTTGAAAGTTGAACCCGGAGGAAAAACATCAGTTAAAGTCCAATTTTTAGTCTGAAAACTTGTTGCATTCTTAAAATTATTAGGATCGAAATACGGATACACAGCATAGGCTAATATTTCACCATTTCTTGGATTCATAACTATCACGGCACCCCTGAAGGCATTAAATTTTTGAACCGAACTCATTAAAGCCTTTTCACATATGTGTTGAACTGCCGCATCAATAGTAAGAGTAATGTCACTCCCTTTTATTGATTTAGTTGCTGCTACAGGATCAGTTGACAAATTATATATAATCTTGCCTTTAGGAGTTATTTCCAAATCAACACCTTCTGCAACACTTTCCAGCTTATCTTTTGCAGTATATTCAACGCCGGATGCAACATCAGCATCAAAATTATAATAGCCCAAAACATGTGCAGCAAGAGTTCCCTGAGGATAAGTCCTTATACTTTTTTTATCCATAGGAATCTCCCGAAGATTTAATTGGGCTATTTTATCTCTTGTATGCCTGTCTACATTCTTTTTTATAAGAATCATCGGTGAATCTTGTTTAAGAGTTTCGGTAAGATTTACCTGTGAAATTTTTAATATCGGAGCTAAAAGCTTTGCCAATTCTTCCGGAGTATGTATAAAATCCGCTTTTCTGGCAAAAATATCATAGTAAACCGTATCCGTTGCCAATTTAATACCATTTCTGTCGTAAATATTCCCGCGCATAACAAAAGAGCTGGCTTTTCTTTGTTTTTTTGCCTTAATTCTGAAATGCCTGGTATCAAGCACCTGTACGCAGAATAAATACAGTATAAACAACCCGACAAATACAACAAAAATATACTGAAGAAACATTATTCTGTCAGTAAAAATCTTATTTTTATTTGTTTTGTCAGAACGATTCATTTTCTCTCCCGTTGATAATAATACCATATATGTATTTCAAATCCAAAATGATTAAGGAATTTTAACAATAAATGAGCATGGGAACAAGTTGATTTTAAGTGCATTTTTTACACTTTATCTATAGCGCAGTGTTTATAGTTGTATCAGCTATTTGTATAATTTTTTAAAAAAGTACTTGACAAATTTTTATATAAGTACCATAATAAAAATAACAAATGAAGTGTAAACAAAACACTTAATCAAATAAAGGTTACTTAATTTAGGTACACAAAAATGAGAGTTAATAATATCAATACAATAAATTTTAGGGAAAATACATTATCAAGGGAAATGAAATCAGCAGATGCAAGTCTTATGTTAAGAGATGCAAATGCTTCAGTAAGATTTCGTCAAAGTCAGGAGTATGCAAAGAAGGCTGATTCTGTTGACACAAATCCGATTGTTGCTCTGGGCTACAAATTATACAGAACATTCAGCATGTTTTCAGACAACAATCATAAAACAAGCGCTGACAAAAACTTTGATTTAAAAGCATAAATAACGAATATAAATTTTACAATACTATAATACACACACATAATTTGCGGTAATCTTGAATTGCCGCTTTGCTTTTTATTAAAGACATTACAAATTTTTATTTTTTCGGTACTAAAAGCGAGATAACAGCATTATTGATATCAAGATATTTTTTTGCCGTTTCAACCAAATAATCAGCAGTTATGGATTCACAGGTCGGGATATATTGCTCCGCCAAATCCAAATCATCACAAACAGTCATATAATAGCCGATTGATTCCCCTATTTCGGAAACCGTTTCAACTTCGCAAGCAAAGTTTGATTTGAGTTTTTTCTTTGCTTTATTAAGTTCTCTTTCCGTAATACCGTTTTTTAGTTTCTCTATCTCATTTTTGACAAGCTCAACGGCTTTTTCTTTATATTGCGGATTAAAATTAGCCTGAACAAAGAAGTTGCTTCCGTCACGGAAAGAATAGTTTTCGGTATCAATCATGTTGAAGATATTTTCATCCATGTTTTCAACAAGATTTACATATAATCTTGAACTTGTGCCTTCTCCGAGAATTACGGATAACATTTCCAGTGCGATAAGATTCTTCAAATCTCTTGCAGGAACGCCCAAATATCCGAACATCATGAAAGAAGAGTTTATATTCGCTTCATTTTCTATGTATTTTATTTCTTTTGTCGGAGAATCAGGTAAAATATTTCTTTCCGGCGGAATCGGACGTTCTCCCCAATTAAAAGCCTTTACAACTTTATTCAAAACTTCATCAAAATCAAATTCCCCGACTATGATTGTTGTGACGTTTTTGGGCGAATAAAAAGTTCTGTAATAATTCATCACTTCTTCTTGTGAAACTTGAGAAATAATTTCCGGAGTTCCGATAACATCTCTTTTATAAGGATGAGAAGTGTACATTCCGTCATTTACGGAATTATAGACTTTTGTCCAAGGCTGGTCTTTTCTCATTCTGATTTCTTCAATAACTACATGCCTTTCACGCTTATCCGTAACGGTTTTGTCATTAATATCAAATGGAGCTCCCATTTCGTAATCCGGAATAACAGGGTCAGTCATCATATCGGCATGGAGTTCTATAGCCAAGTCGAAATTTTCATTATTTTCGCCTTTAGGAAGTGTTACATAATAGAATGTATAGTCTTTCCAAGTCGCAGCATTAACAATAGCCCCTCTTGCTTCAAGAATATGGTCAAATTCTCCTGCCTTGTGTTTATGAGTCCCTTTAAACATCAAATGTTCAAGGAAATGTGAGATTCCGTTATTTTTATCATTTTCATTTATTGAGCCTGTTTTTACCCAGCTTGATACATTGACCATGCCGCCCTCTTTATAGGCAAGAACGATTTTATGTCCGTTATCTTGTTCATATATTTTTACATCTCTTGTTAAAAACGGATATTTAACGGTAGTTTCTTTCATAAGCACCTCACTTATTAAATTTTATCATAATCTTGTAGATTTGTAACGATTTGCATAGAAACTGTCAAAAATATATTTTTGGAGTGTTAAACTTAATATACAGGCTTAGGGTAATCATGAAAGTTTTTTTTAATAATCTGTCTTTGTATGATAATTATACACATCATCAAAGAAAAAACATTCAAGCACATAAAGAAGATACAGGATATAATAAACCTAACTCAATATTAGGTACAACAGGCATTTCTACTGTTTCTTTTTGCGCCAAACCTGATTCAACAATGTTGCTGGCACAGTCCGACAAACTTTTATGTGCATATAGCAGAAAGCCTATGCTATCGCCTTATGTATTGAGATCTATTTTTGCAAAACTTGCCAAGAAAACAAATGCCCAATCGGCAATAAATTTCCTGAAAGAATACAGGGAATATATGCCGACTGTTGAAACAGAAATTTTTGACATGTTTGAAGAATACAAACCTACCGGAAAAACGACTTTTCAAAACATTCTTAATGAAATACGACCGGAAGCTCTTACAAGACTCAGGCAAAAGCAAACAGAGGTTTTGCATAGCACAGACGATTATATATTGTCTTTAGATGATATTTTGGCAGAAGAATTGTTATATGTAAGAGATGTCGCATTATTAAAAGTAAACGACGGTACTTTCGGCAGAAGTGAAGTTCTTGAACAATTAAAAAATATTGAAACAGACGATAAAAACAAAAATAAAATACACGAAGTTTACAAAAAATGGTACAATCTTCCTCGTGCATTGAAAGATTATGATGCTTTTATAGTTAAATATTCAAAATTTTCTCATAATGATATCGCACAAAGACTATTGAATATGGCTGCAGCTTCTGTGGAACATATCAGACCTTATGCTGACGGAGGAAAAGATTGTCTTGCAAATTATGTGTTAACGCTTATGATTCATAATTTAGACAAAGGTGATATGAATCTGGCAGACTATGATGAACTCAATTCTGATATTGAGATAAAAAAGAATTTGCCAAAATATATTGACGACGTATGTTCAGAAATAAGACATGGGAATTCCTATTTTGCCCAACATTACTCATACCCCGCAGATTTAAGACGAAATGTTATTGCCGAAACCGGTTGGAACTCTTTCATGCCGGAACTTAATATCTCTCAATTAAGCGGCAATCAAAAGCAAATCCAAAATTCCAAAAAAGGTGCAAACAGATACAGAAGTAATCACAAATAGTTTGACTGTTTGTTTTATTAGTTTTAAAATCCTTTTATAAAGAGGAGAATTTTTATGTACCAAGTTTATATTGATAAACCATCATATTTTGAGCCTGATATGGCAGGAGAATTTAAAGATTTGGATAAAGCTGTTGAATTTGCAGAAAAAGAAAAAGCCGAAGATAGTGAAGTAACGTATACAATTGAAGAAACTTGCGGGACTTTTAACAGTTACGGCGAACAGCTCCGCCATGTCGTCAAACGAGGCTGAGTTTATTTATTTCTCTGAAAGAATTTTGCCAGCTCTTTATGCTCAAAAAATTTGGAAATCGGGCGACCGTGAGGACAAGTTTCGGGGTTTTTGCAAGTGCGCCAATTTCGGATTATTTCTTCCATTTGGTATTGATTTAAATAGGTATTAGCCTTAACTGCCGCTTTGCAAGAAGTTGTTATCAAAATTTCTTCTTCAATATTATCAATATTGCCTGCGATATTTTCCAAAATATCCGCTAAAATTTCTTTTGGCGAAACCTTTGACAATATTTGCGGAATTTTTCTGAAAATAATTTCCGTATCGGAAAGGAAATCTATTTCATAACCGTATTTAAGCAGCTTTTCCTTATTGGATTCCAATATATTTTTATCCGAAATTGAAATCGGCAATACATCAGATATAAACAACAACTGACAGTCAATATTTTTGGATTCTTTCAGTTTTTCGTAAATATACCTTTCTTCCGCTATATGTTGATCAACTATTTCAAGCCCGTTTTCTTTTTCAATCAAAATATATGTTTTCTTATATTGCCCGATAATAACATCTTCTTGAATATAGTCGGGAGTTTTAACAAGTTGGGATTGAATATTCAACGGCTGCTGAACTGTTTTCGAAACCTGTTGTACCGGCCGATTAAGCGGGTTCTGTCTTACAAAATGTACAAGTTCGCCTTGTTTTTCTTCAGCCGGCTTTGAAAAAATTTCCGAAATATCTGCATCTTTAGGGACATAAATTGTATCCTCTTCATTTTCTGCGGTCATTATGTTATTTTGCGGTATGTTTTTGGGTTCATTTTCAGTTCTTGATTGCAAGGCATCATTTATGGAAGAATAAATAAAATTAAATATCTGGTTAGGATTTTTGTATCTGACTTCTCTTTTTGCGGGATGTACATTTACATCAACGTCAGCAGGAGGGATTTCAAGATTGAGAACAATAAAAGGATATTTCGAACCAATCAAATTGCGATATACCATATCAATTGCTTTTTGGAATACAGGACATTTTACGAGCCTTGAATTTACATACATATAGTAATCTTTCTTACTTGACCTTGTAAAATCAGGAGAACTTACATACCCCGTAATCTTCAAACCTGATAATTTATCGGTCTTTATAACGGGTTTTAAAGAATTTCCGACCTCGGTTGAAAAAATTTCTTTTATAGTCAAAAGTTGATTATCCGTAGGAGTCGTTTTGAAAGTTGTTTTTCCGTTAAATTTGAGTTCAAAAGATATTTCAGGATGTATGATTGCAATAGATTGCACAAATTCGCTTATATAACCAAACTCTGTTTTTGCACTCTTTAAAAACTTCAACCTTGCAGGAATGTTGTAAAACAAGTCACGAACTTCCATAATCGTACCTATAGCACACCCTGTCTGCATTTGTTTGACTTCGGAATTTGCGCATTCCACTTTTGTTCCGTAGTCAAAATCTTTTGTGCGTGTTGTGCAGTTCAATTTTGATATGGATATAATGCTTGCAAGAGCCTCACCTCTGAATCCCATCGTCTTAATATCATACAAATCTTCTTCCGATTTAAGTTTGCTCGTCGCATGCTTTGAAAAAGCAAGAACAATATCATCAGGATGAATCCCACTGCCGTTATCCGCAACACGAATATCTCTGCATTCGTTGGCTATTTCGATACTTATTTTTTTCGCTCCGGCATCTATAGAATTTTCAACAAGCTCTTTTACAACAGAAAACGGACGTTCTATAACCTCTCCCGCAGCAATCTGATTAATTATGTTTTTTGATAGCTGAATAATCTTTCCCATAAATTTATTATATTACAAAAAGTATTAAGACCGATGTATATAATTTACAGTTGGAATGAAAGTTCAGAATGTATGGATTTTGTTGAAACTTGCGGCAAATTTTTAATTTTCAAACTTTTGGTGTAACAAATTGTAACATTTTTTTATTTTACCCTAAAGTTTTTCAAAAATATGCCGTTATACAACATGTAGGATAATTATGTCTGTTTAAAAAAAATGAAAGGAGCTGACAATGAATTTTAACATTACAGGCAAAAGTTTTGTAAATTTTGATTTAAAGAAAAAAGTAGAGGATAAAAAAGAGCAAGAATCCCAAAAGGGTAATAATGAAATAAAAGCGGAAGAAAACAAAACTCCTCGTGTAGAAGGTCCGAAACCAAAGAAAATTACGGCGGATGCGGAGGATGTAATGGCAAATTATGCAAAAGGATTGATGCTGCCCAATCGGGATGGTGAAAATGTAAATTCCTTAAAATCTCCGAGAGAACTGCATGAATGTCCGACTTTGGATAAATTGATTAATCAATGGAGGGGTAATAATGAACAAATGAACAATCAGGAAAAGTTTGATTTGTTAACCCAAATAATAGATGCCTTTGGTGATGACGAAGAAGGCGCACGTATCTGGAGAGTGAGAAGGTTTACAGCACATTTTAAAATTTCTCAACAACAGTTGTTAGATTTCTGGCGTGAAAATTCTGGTAATGAGTATAGCATTCACGATCTTCCTCAAAGGCCAGAATACGAAGGATATCAAGACGATGCGGAGGCAGTTAATTACCTGAATGCTCATGGAGGTACTCCGGAAGAACGGCTTGTTAATGATGAAAGATTGATAGAAGGATTTGCATATCGTGCGATATATCTGTCACTAGCATCCATGGCTAATGATTGCAATAATCCTCAATTATCTGGTGATGCATCTAGCTATGCCGGATTCTGTATGTTGCACATAAATTTATATGTAAATAGCCAGCTCAATGCAAATGAACCATGGCATGATTTTTATGTAAATGAGTATAAGCCGCTTTTTGATAAATTCAAAAATAATATAAGTGAAATGAGTTCAGAGCAAGTACAGAATCTTGTAGGCGATTTTCAAAGAATGATTGAAAAACTCAGAGAACAAGGTTTTCCGTATTGCGACGAATTGCTTATAGCAATTCAAGGATATCTTGTTTATGCCGGAGCGGATGATATGAATGTACTTCCGAATCCGGACAATAATTAAGCGGTAACTTCAAAAAAAACTTTTTTGGTCAGCCAAAGAAATTAAATTCCTTTGGCTGACTATACTTTATACCGCTTTTATTTTATTGCCGGAAAGGCATATATTGTTCCGTCACTGTTTCTCCATTTTAACCATCCGGATTTCGGTGTTTTATCCAAATCCATAATAGTTACCAATGCCCAATTTCCGCTTACTTTTACCAGTTTGATTTTTTGAACGTAATTAAGTTTTGATATAGCCTGCGAACCGTCCTCACATTGAGAATATAGCGTATATATGTCTTTTGGTGTGTCTTTTAATATAGCAAGTCCGTATTTCCTACCATACAGATTATAAAAATTTATCCAAGGCAAAAACTGCATCTTATCCTGAGTCTGCACCCATCCTTTAGCACCCATCTGCTTGTCATAAATAACTTCTACCCACCCGTCTTCTTCTATATCAGTCACATACAAAAACCCGAGTTTTTTTTCATTAAAAAGCACCGCAAACATGTTTACAGGCATGGATTCCGGTTCATAAGTAAATTCATATCTTTTTATCAACGGCGAATTTTTATCCGGAAGGGTTCTTAATTCTAAGTCATTATCAGTTTGATACAACCCTAACGCAGTTTTTGGCATTGAATCCGTATAAAAAGGCATTGTGTCAGCAAATACAGGCAGAGCTAATAACATCATTAATATTATAAAAAATCTCTTCATTTCTTCAACTCCATCTATTCATCATTCTACATTTCATAAAACGAAATAGCAAATTTTTAGGTTCATATACTTTAAGGTTTATTTGATATCAACCGATTGAATGATTTATGGATAAAGTTGTTAAATTTTTGAGCAAAAATGCCGTTAATATTAGTATTACAAGGAATATAGATGTTAAAATTACTACCCCAAAATAACGCACTAAATATATACGAAACAAATCCCGAAAAGGCAATAAATTGCATAAATGAATTTATTGAAAATCATTCTTGCGAAACAATGAGCGTAGATATTTCGTTTATGAACATTATTGATGCATGCCACGTTTCAACGATTTGCTCCGCAAAACATTATGTTAAATACCCTGACGGGAAAATCAAATGGAAAATATCATCAGAATTGGTTAAAGAATTCAATTCCAAGCTCGAACTGGGCAACGCAGATTACGAGTTGTACTAAAAAATCGTTGCTATGTTAAATAGGAAATTACAATTTAATCAGCTGTTTTATTCCCGACTTCCAAACCGGGGATTACAAGTACTGCCGGAACAATTCTGCCTATTGCATGTACTAACTTCGATTTTGGCGCAATATAGTGTGCTGCTGCTACAACATCATCCAAGTGGGCTGAAAAATCAGTGAGTTGTATCCCTCTGGAGGACTTGTTGTCTTTTTCTTTAAATATGATGCGATTTAGTCCGTTCATAATAATATTTGCAAGAAATACACCGATTCCGACTCCGCCTAAACCCGCTAAAGCCTTTATCCCTTCAGATTTATTTTTAAATATCCTGTTTACCATTAAATCTACCGTCAAAATAGGAATAGAAACATTCCCTATTTGCATTATAGATTCTCTTACTTTAGCTTTTCTGTTTTGTTTATTTTTGTCAACGATAAACCCGCCCGCAAGTCCGCCTAAACAAGACCCTGCCCCTAAAGTTATAATTTCTTTCCATTCGTAATCCGCTTTAAAAACATAAGAATCTTTTACATTTTTGAACATTTTAGCAGGACTGAGCGAATACTTTGCCCCTTTCGCAAGGACTGCCAATGCACCTAGAACCCCAAGAATTGAAGTACCCGCAATTATGGCCTTTTCTTTCGGCTTATAAGAATTATTTTTAATCGCAGAATGAGAATGCCCGAAATTCGGGTATGTATTACATAAATTATTAGTTTGATTTAATGCCGATATTTGCATAAGAACCTTCCAAGGATATAAAACTCCTAAAAAGAAAAAATTGCCCAAATATTACAAATTATTAATAAAAGTTTACACAGCAGGTGTATAAAATTTTGAAATTTCTTCAAAATATTTTTCCAGAGCTTTGTAACCGTTATAAATCTCGTTTGTAATAGAAGCATATCTGCTTGCTACAATAAACTTCAGTTCTTTTGAACGAATTTGCAAAAGCATATCCGAATCTTTTCTCAAAAGTTCATTTGATGAAGTCGACCATTTTTTAAGATATGACAACTCTTCATTGATTTGCTTTATTGTCGAAAACTCTAATGTATTAAAATCATATTTTTGAAGCAATTGTCTTTCGGCATTCGTAATACGGCTCTGAACGGCCTGAAATTTATAAATACGTTTAATAATTACATAATTATCAGCAATTCTTCTGTGGGAATAAGGAACAGAACTTTTGGCTAACAAAGCTGATGTTGAAAGTGCCGTAAAAGCATCATCCTCACTTGAAAATGCACTTTGTGCGGGATATATAGTTTCAGACATCTTCTTATTAACCACGAGAAAAACTCCTTATTTTGATTTGTGATTACTTATATACTATATTAAGCATAAAAATTTGTCATTATTATATTAAAAAAAATTTACGTTCTTAACAGAAGTTCAAAAATTCCTTCGGAATATGTCGGATGAGCAAAGCATATTTTCTTTAAATCTGACACAGTCAAACGATTTTGTATAGCAATTAGAAGTTCATGAATCAAGGCAGAAGCCTCCTTTGAAACAACACTTGCTCCGACTATAAAATTATTTTTAGTAATAATTTTTATAAAACCGTCAGTGGAATCATCACACCAGGATTTACCCAGAGCAGAAATAGGAATATTTACTGATTGGCAATCTTCTCCGCAATCCTGCTCCCTAAGTCCGACCCAAGCAATTTCCGGTTCGCCGTATATTACGGAAGGGATGAGATTGGGATTGCAATCAATTCCGAGTGCAAATTTCTTTGCTTGATGTATTGCATAATGTGCAAGTTGAATTTTTCCTTCAGAATCTCCCAAAACAGTTATACCATCAATTTCCGGTTTTGTAGGAACTCTCCCTACAGCCGAAAGTACAATTTCGGGTTCAATTTCCGCTCCGGACTTTAGTATTACTTTTTTGTTAACTATTTCTTTAACTGAATCATTAATATAGAATTTTATTCCATTTTGTCTAAAAATTCTTTCAACCCGCTTTGAGATCTCAATATCCGCAAGCGGAACTAAATGTTCGGAAAGTTCAACAACGGTTACTTCAATTCCGAAATTTGAAAATATTCTTGCCCATTCTATCCCTATTGCACCGGAGCCAATAATAAATACCGATTTTGGAAGGACTTTAATATTTAAAATATCGTCAGAACTCAATATAAATTTATGGTCAAATTCTAAACCTTTAATTTCTCTTGGTTTTGAACCGCAAGCATATATAATTTCTCCGACTCTATATTCTTTATCAGCTAAAATTGTATTTTTATCCTTAATTTTAGCCTCAACGTATACAGTTTCAACTCCTGAATTCTTTACGGCAAGTTCCAGCGACTTACGTATTTTTTCTACGGTTTTGTCTTTTTTTTCTGTAATTTTTGAAAAATCAAAGTCTTTTATCTCAATATTTAAACCTATCTCTTGAGAATTAACGGCATTCTTGTATAATTCCGAAAGATGAATCAATGTTTTAGTAGGAATACAACCCTTATTCAAACATGTTCCACCCAAAAATTCTTTTTCAAAAAGAACAACTTTTTTGCCTTGCTTTGCTAACAACATACCCACAGTATACCCTGCAGGCCCCCCGCCTATAATACCGTAATCATAATCCATAACAAAACCCCTTAATCCTCAATATTTACATTTTAAATTAATAACGATATTTTATCAATTAAATTCGCATAGAACCTCTGTTTGAAACTGTATTGATTTGCGGTCTGTGCAAAGCTTGGAATTGAGGGGAAGGTACTTTTGGTGTTTGATTATTCGGTGCTATTTCTTCGGTAGGACTTTTAACCTTAACAGCATCTTTATTTGTATCTGATTTTGTCACGTTAATATATGACTTTTGTACCCTCGAAGCCATTTTATTTCTGAGAACGGGAGTAACAATATTTGCGGCAAATATCCCTGCTCCGACAGTTGCAGCCGTTGTACCAAATTCTTTGTAAGAAGTATATGCACGTTTAATATCGGGATTAGCGTGCTCAAGAACTTTATCGAGGTTTAAATCCAAATTTCCGATTTTACCTTTATATTGTTTTGCAGAAGTATTCAAATATTCTCTGACACTTTTCGGAGCAAATTTTCCGGTTGAGAACAAATGGTTTGCAATACGCTTTGTAAACTGAGTAATTAGCAAAAATGCACCAATATTAACAAGAGCGTCATTAAATTCCTGCGGGATTAAAAATACTTTTTGCTCGTCTTTAATTTTAGGATTAACCGCAATAGCAATAACCTGTGCCACCATTGAAAGAAGCCAGCCGATAACACTTGTCGTAATCAGCATCCCTGCAGGATTTTCGCTGAATTTTTTGTAAACCCACTCTAAACATTTTTGAAAAGGCTTAGCCATACAGCACCTCCTTTTCTTTCATTTTCTTAGCAGATTTTTCATTCAACCTGTTAGTAAAATAGGTTGTTAACGGCGCATCCAGTGCAAAGTTTGTAAATGTCATAACCATGAGAGCAATAATGGTAGAAAGTGCGCTCTTATAATTTGTTAACTTTTTCGGATTATTTTTGAAAATATCAATATACTTTTTGGGAAGAAGTGCTGTACTGCTTTTCTTTGTCCCGTTAACATCAGTCAATTTGTTAAGAACTTGATAAACCGTACCTCTAACAAGAACACCAACTGATGTACAAGCGACACCTTTTGCAAGGATTCTGTTTCTGGAAACTACTCTGGTTTCTTTATCAACTCTGTGATTGTAATAATCAATAACGGGCTGAATTACAATTGCCGGAATGCCCATTATCAAACGATTAGAATCCGGTCGTGACATAATTTTCCCGTATTTGTCACATTTGTCCAGCTTGTCTTTTCCGTCATTAAACGTTTTTTCAGGCAGAAGATTAATAATTTTTTGCTCAATTTTCTTTCTAAATTTGTCCAAAGGCTTATCGCCGGGCTTAATCGGCTTCGGAGGCTTGCCCTGCATGGAAACATTATAATTATAGCTATAATCAGACCGAATATTCATAACACTTCTACCTACATGTATAAAAACATTTTGTCTCTCAAAATTGCCTGAATTATTAAAAATTTTAATAAAATGTTACAATTTTTTATTAAAATTCTGATATTAGCGGATTTTTACCCATAATTATTAAATATTGTAACAATTTTTTATTTTGTCCTAAAGTTTTTTAAAAATGTGCCGTTATACAAAATGTAGGATAACTGTGTCTGTTTAAAAAATGAAAGGAGCGTATATAAATGAAGCCAATAAATTACAATGTTTTTCAGATGAACACAAGAAATGTTCAAAAGAAAGTTGCAGAGGAAAAAACTAACGAGGTAAAGGGTGAAGAAAAAGTTGAATCACAAAAACCTACTTCTGTAAATCCTGAACCTGTGACTGCAAATGCTTTGGATGTAATTGCAAAGCAGAATATTGGTTTGCAGGGATTATCAAAACCAAAGGAAATTGACAAAGGTGAAACAGGAAATACTGAATGGTATGACAATTTGGTTACTCAATGGAATCAAAATCATAACAATTGGTCAATGCAAGAACAGGTTGATTTTGTAACTCAAATCATTGATGTAGCACCGCCAAATAAGGTTAGTTACTGGCACAGCGTAAGGGCTGAATTAAGAGCTCAGATTATGGAAGAAAATCTATACAATATTGATTTACAGGAAGCATATCCACCAAGTTATTTGGGGGGATATCAATCAGATTATATAAATGATCAAGAAGGTCTACTTCAGGATATGAGACACGCAGAAGAAATAATAGGGAATCCCAATAATTATTCTAAGAGTGAATTGTTGCAAGCTTTAAAGGCTGAAGTAGCCCGGTATAAAATGTCGATTGCTCGCGAGACAGTAGTTCTTAATAGTCCCCATGCTACAATCGACGATAAAATAATTGCTGTACACGCTATAGATGTCTATAGGACACAAATTGAGGATATTCAGCGCAGGATTAATCAACTGGGGCTAGTAATAGACGATTCAGTAGCCACACAAGCACAAGTGAACACACAAAACGCTGACTAGCAAGCAGACAAATATTTAGTTTTTCCAAAAGGTGCATCAAATGATGCACCTTTTAATCTATCTCTCCTTGGAAAAGATGTCTGCAACAGCAAACGGAAAGGGTATTATTAAGTTAATAAAAACCTCTCCAAAATACTCTTGCCGGTCTCTTGTTATTTACCACTTTGCCTCTTTACCCTTTATCCTCTTGCACAAATAGTTTGTGCAACGTATACACCGGATGCGGATGCTTGGATTAAACCTCTTGTTACACCCGCACCGTCACCTATGGTAAACAGATTCTTTACTCCCTCTGTTTCGAGTTCGTTGGTCAATTTTACTCTTGCGGAATAGAATTTAACTTCTATACCGTATAACAAGGTGTATCTTGATGCCGTTCCGGGAGCTATTTTATCAAGTGCAAAGAGCATTTCTATAATGCTTTTCATCTGTCTGTAGGGAATTACAAGGCTCAAATCTCCCGGAGTTGCACAAGTAAGAGTCGGTTCAATGATGCTGGATTTTATTCTGTCCGGAGTTGAACGATGACCTTCAAGCAAATCTCCGAATCTTTGGACCAAAATTCCGCCTGCCAGCATATTTGCTAGGCTTGCTATATGCTGACCGTATGCAATGGGTTCTTTAAACGGTTCTGTAAATTTCTTACTAACCAAAAGAGCAAAGTTTGTATTCTTTGTCTTGATATTTGCATAACTGTGACCGTTAACGGTTGCAATTCCGTTATAATTCTCCTGAACGACTTCACCGTTTGGATTCATACAGAATGTACGAACTTCATCTCCGAATGTCGGAGAATAATAAACAAGTTTTGATTCGTAGAGTTTATCAGTCAAGGGAGCAAATACGGGAGCAGGAAGCTCGACTCTGACACCTACGTCAACAGCATTATTTACCATTCCTATTTTATTTTTTGCGAATTCGTGTGTAAGCCAATCCGCACCTTCTCTTCCTGGTGCAATAATTGTATATTCAGCCCTGATGGTATCACCGTTATCAAGTTCAATACCTTTAACCTGTTCACACTCAACAATCAGACTTTTTGCTGAAACATTATTCAAAATTGTAATCTTTTTATCCAAATAGTCTTGCATGTGTTTGAGAACGTCCAAGCTCCTTTCGGTTCCCAAATGTCTTACCGGAGAATGTACAAGTTTTAATTCGGCAAGAGCAGCTTGTCTTTCAATTTCTCTGAAAGTTTCCATATCCGTACCGAAAACTTCATCAGTTGCTCCGTGTTCCAAATACATATTATCGGCATATTTAATGTACTCTTCAACCTTTTCTCTCGGCATATAATCGACTAAATGTCCACCGACATCAGGAGTTAGTGTAAGTTTTCCGTCTGAAAATGCTCCTGCACCGCCCCAGCCGCACAACAATCCGCATCGTTTGCAGTTTACACATTTTGGGGAGCCTTCTCTTAACGGGCATTTCCTTTTTTCAATTTTTTGTCCTTTTTCAATCAATATAACTTTCCATTCCGGACGAAGTTTAACTATTTCAAGTGCCGAAAAAATTCCTGCCGGGCCCGCTCCGATTATTGCGACATTATACATTCCAATTTCTCCTAAAACCATACAAGAATAGGTTATCGCAAACATGCCGCCGAATCAAGTAGATAGCCGACACTGCAGTCTGATGATATACATCAAACTCCCATTCCAAAGTGCTATGATTAATTAATCCTTAAGGATGATTTTTGTCAAATTACGAAATATTTCTTTACATATCAATTGCAGGGAAAGAATATACATGATATAATCAAGGTGTGGTAGTGGAAGTTTCAACCAAAGTGAATGTACGCGCATAGGTTGGGATATAGTTTAAAAGATGTGAATCAGCCCTTAGGGTGTTTTTATATATATTACAAATTAATAGGAGGAACTCCGAATGAATGTCACATCAATAGAAACTAAGAACAAAACAAAATCAACGTTTAACGACGAATTTGAAAACTATCTAAAAAAACAACAGGTTAAGACTACTTTTAACGGAAATGAAGTAGAATCTTTTTCGTGGTATAAGAAAGCTTTAGGCTTAGTTTAATTTGATTAATCAAAAAAAAATAAAAAAAGATGTTCATGCGAAGAGCATAAACATCTTTTTTTCATGATTAGCGGAATGTTGTGTCGGTATTCTCACAATAGCATTCTTCCCGTTCCGCAGTTGCAAGCATTATTACACCACTGATACCCACAAGAGAGTAAATTATTCTTGATAATACAGTAGCATCACCAAACATTGCAGAGACTATGTTATAGTTAAAAAATCCGACCAAACCCCACACAATCGCACCCGTTATTACAAGAGCATAGGCTATGGTTCTTAGTATATTCATAATACACCCCCTTTCAATTCTATTATTATGAATTTACAAAAAAACACATTAACCATGCGGATGCTATATACTTAAGCATTTTAGGGGATGTATTTATAAACCGTAAAAAGAATAGCTTTTACATGTATGTTTTCACCCAATCTTCAAAATATTGTCTCATTGATGATGAACCTGAAAAATACAAAACTTTATAATATTCTCTTGGGGCAGAATCTTCCGAAGTACCTATAGGCTGTCTTGAATTATCATACTCGACACTGCATAATTTTATCAGTTCATCATGGGCTAAAAATCTCCCTCCGCAAGAATAACACATATCCAAACGGGCATCGCTTCCGGGTATACCGAATTTTACCATTTTTTTCCCGCAAGACGGACACAGACGAACTGTATCCTCAGATGTTTCCGTAAAATGTTTGCGTTTAAATTGACTTAATAATATATCAATATTATTTTTTACCTTATCAAAATTCCAAACTTCTTTTTTGCTAAAATATACTCCGCCACAGCCATTTAAGCAAATATCAACATTTATATCCGCTTCCGGTACATATACAGTCCGCAGCTCTTTCCCGCATGCCGGACAAAGAGTATTTGTAAGCAATTCGACCATTAATCCTCCTACCCAAGAACCAAGTCACCGTTCTTTTTAATATGTTCAATTAAACCGCCGTCATTTAATAATCTTATCATTACATCCGGAAGCGGCTCAATCATTGTTGTTGTACCTTTGGTTATATTTTTTAAAATACCCGCTTTTATATCTAAATCGAGTTCATCACCTGCGTCTATTCCGTCAGTGTCGCACTCAATTGCCAACAGACCTATATTTATTGCATTACGGTAAAAAATTCTTGCAAAAGACTTTGCTATTACAGCACCTACGCCTGCAATTTTAATAATTTGCGGAGCATGTTCACGTGAAGAACCAAGTCCGAAATTATTTCCCGCAACGACAAAGTCTCCTTTTTGCATATTTTTAGCAAAATTTTCATCTGCATCTTCAAGAACATGTTTCGAAAATTCTTGCAAGTCGGAACGCAAATGAAATAACCTGCCCGGAGCTATATGGTCTGTAGAAATATTATCACCGAATTTGAATGCTTTACCCCTCATATTTATCCCCTAATTTACAAACTATCCTCTTAACTGTACCGGCATAACAAGATAAATATAATCCTCATCCGAACATGGCGCAAAAACTGTCGCAGACAACGAAGAATTCAGCTTAACCGAAATATCTTCCGACTCTGCTATCTTAAGAAATTCAAGTACAAATTTGTAATTAAATGCTATTGTTAAAGGTTCTCCTGAATATTTAATATCGATTATATCCTGAGAATTTCCTGCTTCCGGAGAATCACCTGACAACTTTAGCTGATTATCTGCAAACTCAAATTTAACAATGCTGTTTTTTTCATTAACCATAACAGCAACTCTTTCAAGTGCGGATATTAAGTTAAATTTACCCATAACAGCTTCTTTTGGGAAAGTCTGCGGAATAAGCTGATTATATTTAGGGAATTGTCCCTGCATTAACCTTGTAATAATTTTAGTTTTGTCGATTGTTATTACAATTTTCTTAACTTCTTTGCATATTTTAATATTTTCGGATTCAACAAGCGTAGCTATTTTGGAAAGCTCTGCAAGCACTCTGGAAGATAAGAGCATTTCAAAAGTTTTTTCACTGTCTGCAGAATTGTTTTTAACAACTTCTCTTACCCTGGCAAGCCTGTTACCGTCTGTTGCAGCCATTTCCAATATATTTTTATTAACTTCACAAACAACACCTGATAAGAGGTTATTTGTTTCATAACTTGCAGCCGCAGACACGACCTGTCTTATAGCTCTTGTAAACGGTCTTGATTCAATTTCAATTGAATCTTCTTCGGAAATATTTTCTTCTATTTGAGGAAATTCTGAAGCCGAAATACCTATAATATCAAATTTTGATTTGTTACAAGTAACCGTAGCAACGGAGCCGTTAAGTTCAATCTTAACAAGTTCATCCTGCAATCTTGATATAATATCACCAAGCTTTTTGGCAGGCAGTGTGAACTTACCTTCTTCTTCAATTTGAGCATTTATTAACGTTGTAACTGACAAATCAAAATCTGTAGCAGTCAACTTAACCTGATTATTTGAAACAGTTTCAATCAAAACGTTTGCTAAAACAGGCTGTAATCCTTTTACAACAGTTGCTCTTTCTACAATTCTTATCCCGTTTAATAAATCCTCTTTGCTTGTAACAAATTTCATACAAAATCCCTCATATCTACCAATCCATTGTAGTATAAACAGTGCTTTGTGACAAGCATATTTTTAATTTTGACTTTTAAAAAAATAGCATTAAAACTAAGTTACGGCATAAAAGTGTAAATTTTTGTAACAATATTCCCAAAAAGCCTAAAGTTTTAAAAAAAAATGCCGATATATATTATGTAAGCCAAAATAAGATAGTATACTCAGGAAAGGATAAGAAGATGCATATCGAAAACGAAATGTTAAAAAGGTTTAGTACATTTACCAGTGAAAATAGCAATGAAATTAGTATTTCCAACGAGCTTGATTATTTCTTCGATAATGTAATGGACACAGTGGTGGACTTCTTTACAGAAAAAGAAGAATTAAAAGTATAAACACAGACTCAAAAATGTAAAATACCCTAAAAGGGCGGGACCGGTCTAAACAACCGTCCCGTCTTTTTGTTTTTTTAAATAATTATCGAATTTACATTAAATCAACAAGATACTTCGAAAACATACAATAAGCTGGGTCCTTCGGCTAAAGCCTCAGGACGACACTTTTCCGTCATTGCATGCAAAGCAATCCGGCTTAAATTGCACTATGACACCGGGACTTTTCCGTCATTGCTAAATCACGGTGAGCCGGAGCAACTGTAATGAGATTGCGAGGGATTGATTAGCGGGAGTAAAATGTGTTATAGCAGTTGTAGTGCAATACTTGGGGATTGGTTAGCCGTGGACATCAGAGTTGCACAAGCTTGTTGAAGTATCTGTTGGCGGATGTAATCTGATGAAACCTTGCTTATATCCGCATCACGAATGGTTGAAAGTGATGATGTTAAATTATCCATCTTTACAAGGTTGCTTTCAAGAGCCGATTCCAGTCTGTTTTGTGCAGCTCCGAGTTCGGTTGATTTTTCGCTCAATTTGTTCAAGAAATTTGTAATAGAATCATATACGCCGTCACTTGTCAAATCAGAGATATTGAGTTCAAAACTCAAGCCGGTATTTATAGAGATTTGAGAGTCCTCTCCGCCGTTGATTCCGACTTGAAGATTTGTGGTTTTTATTTCAAATTCAGAATTTTCACCTTTATTGCCATAATAACTCTGATTTCTGTTGGTAATATTATTATCTGTCATACTTCCGGTTGCGTAGCAGCAGGTAATTGTCTCCGACTGCCCTGCCAGTCTGCCGACATATTTTCCACTCCCTATAACACTACCTGTCGCGTAGCTGTTGGTAATGGTACCATCTACCGCCCCCGCCAATCCGCCGACATAGCCATTACCTGCAACATCCCCGGTTGCGTAGCAGTTAGTGATTTCATTTTTTGCAGAACCCACCAGTCCGCCGATATCTTCATTACCTGTAACATTCCCTGTTGCGTAGCTGTTGGTGATTGCTTGACTTGCTATCCCCGCCAGTCCGCCGATACTTTTATTCCCTGTAACATTCCCTGTGGCATAGCAGTTAGTGATTGCACCATATGAATACCCCACCAGTCCGCCGGTATAGTTTCCGTTGCCTGTAACCTTCCCCGTTGCATAGCAGTTAATAATTTTCCCTTTTGCAGAACCCGCCAGTGCACCGGTATAGTCATATCCTGTAACATCCGCATTAATAACAGCTACGTTTTTGAGTTCACCTGCAACATACCCAAACAAGCCTTGGTTCTCGGCATCAGGTCTATTGATATACAAGCCTGTAACTTTATGTCCGTTACCGTTGAATTTACCTTGGAATGGGTTTGATGCTGTACCAATCGGCGTCCAGTTTTCTTTATTATCATTAGCTTTGTTATCTTTACCTTCTTTGGTTTCTGTCTCTCCTTTTTTGCTATCTTTACCTTCTTTACTTGCTTCATAGGCAGATAGGTTAATGTCCTCGGTCAGAATTATTATTTTACCTTCACATGTTGTGCCTGAATTGACAAGTTCTGCGAGTTTTGCAAGAGTCTCAGCGTTTCCGATTCCGATGTTAGTATTGTTTTTTATTTCATACGTCAATTCTTTCGGGTCTGTTACTATAACATCAGGAGTATCGTCCTTTACATCATAAATAAATCCGTTGTGTTCCGCAGCACACTGCTCCAAAGATTTTCTGTAAATTGTTCCGGCAGTTGCTTTGACTTTTTGCGCCCAATCGGGAAGTTCTACTCCGTCAAAAAGTTTTATCCCGTTGTATTCTGTATTTGCGTATAAACGGTTGATTTCACTTACCAAAGCATTGGCTTCCTGTGTCATTGCATTAAGAGAATCCGCTCCGTAAGTTCCGTTGCGTGCTTGGGTAACAAGTGCGTGGATTCTGCTTCCTCTCGATTGCATTCCGGCAATTGTGTCTTGTGCAACTGAAAGCAAATCCATTCCCATTGCAATATTATCCGCCGCAACATCACAAGCAGAAAGCTGGGTACTCATATTCCTTGAGATACTGTAGTTTGCCGCATTGTCCGCTGCGTGGTTAATCTTGTAACCCGTACTCATCCGTTCAATCGCCTGATTGATGCCGTTTGTGGATTTTGAAAGATTATTCTGCACCACAAGGGATGAAAGGTTAGTATGTATACTTATCATACAT
>JAEEGL016145232.1_pt1 | contig 35031 bp, 21 predicted proteins | sample 9134231 | NCBI WGS metagenome assembly JAEEGL01 (sample SAMN16246548, study PRJNA631951) | gut metagenome | biome: gut microbiome; feature: rumen; material: fiber-attached | host: Bos | place: Iran: Karaj | collected 2018-10 | reverse complement strand
GATGTCAATGCGTGGGAGTTTGCCTCTAATGCCATTGTGTGTGTTTATTAAGAACAGTCCATTGTCCACATAACCGTATCTTTTTATATCCCTGCCGCGCAAAATTGGTCGAATAAGTTCATCCGTTCTCTTGCGTTCATCCTCTGTTAGACAGTTGGCAAGGATTTCTTCTCTTTTCTCGGTAGAGATTATGAAAGCATCATTGAAGCCGGTCTTGATGCCATAGTTAATTTGGATGTCCCAATCTTTAAGTGGCGTTCCGACGGCTTCAATCTTGCGTTTAATACTCTGTTCAATTGGGGACAGGATAACCCAACTATCGGATGTGGCGAAGTCACAAATTGAGTTCTGTTGCTGCACGAAATCGCTCATTAGTTCGCTGCCAATCCTTTGAGTACAATAAACCGTGCAAGGGTATTCCTATCAACCTTGCAAATCTTCGCTATTTTGCGATGGGAAGTACCGTTCTTCAACAATTCAGATATGAGGACTTCCTTGCCTGACAATTTATATTTGTCAGGTGAACTTTTGCGACCTTTCGGACGACCAAGGACAACACCTTCAGCCTTCTTCCTTGCCAAAGCCTCTTTAGTGCGCTGGCTGATAAGATTACGTTCAATTTCTGCAGACAGCCCAAAAGCAAAAGCAAGGACTTTGCTTTGGATGTCCTCCCCCAGACGATAGTTGTCCTTGATAGTCCACACCCTACATTCTTTTGTCATACAGATATTAAGAATCTCCATAATCATAAAGAGATTCCTGCCAAGGCGGGACAATTCACTACAGATAATGGTGTCATCTTTATTTACTTTCTTTAGAAGATTACCAAGTTGGCGTTTAGTGTAGTTTCTTGTCCCACTGATAGTTTCTTCTATCCAGTCATCAATCACGATGTTCTGCTTTTCACAAAACTTATTAATCTCAAAGCGCTGGTTCTCAACCGTCTGTTTGTCACTACTTACTCTAATGTAACCGTATACCATAAAATAATAGAAAAATTAGATAAAACTATCTATTAAATATGGAGTTATCAACTTTGTTTCATCATTTCTGGTGTTACAAAACTGTCTAATGAACCGCTCAACCCATTATCCTCGTGTTGGCCCGTGAGATGTATAAACGTATTCCGGCAGAACTGCAAGATTTGCTCGACAGCAACCGTCTACTCATTATCAGCACATCATCATCCCCTCGACAATCGAAAGCCACCGCTTTTATCCGCAACCGCTATATCTGTGAACAAGCAGACAACATCCTCTTTATCGGAGTCGGTGAAAACAGTTCCCTGTTTCCTTTGTTGCAACAATTTCACAACAAATGTATTCAGGGACTGTCCCCATGATTCTCCAATGATTCCCTATCTTATAGGAGGATATTTAGATGAAAAGTCAACAACTATCTTATGGTGTATTGGAAGCTACAAAATCAATCTTGCTTTCAACTCTTCTTTACTTCCATTATTTGTTGGATTTGGAAAAAATGCTTATTTTTGCATTATGTAGAAAAACTTCACTATTTAATCATCTATCATGCCTAAACAAAAAAAAACATACAAGGTCGTTCTAAAGACTGTGTATATTTGGATTATGTCTTTGATCCTAACTGCTATTCTGGCTTTTGGACTCAAAGGAATAGAATCTCTTTTTTCTGAAGATAGTTTACTTGTGAACTTGGTTGATTCATTTAAGGGTGATTGGTACATCAACACTTTCTTTTCTTTTCAAAACCTCAACGCTTCCCCAGGCTCTGGCGATTCGGCTATTGAAATCATCGATATCAAAGACACGTATTCAAGTCGTGATAGCATAATATGCGTCATTGAGAAAGCCCGTTCGCTCCATCCACGTCTGATATGTGTTGATTTCATGTTCTCTCAGTCAACTAGCTACGATAGCGCCCAAAGCGTAAGACTGAAAGAATACTTCAGCAGGATAAGACATGACACCCCCTTGGTCTTTATAGGTTATAAAGGTCAGTCTGACTCTGTGTCTAGCAGTTTCTTTGTTAAATCGCTTAATCTGGATATTGCTCTTGCTGATTTTACTGGTTTTAGCAAGTACGTGCCATATATAGACAGCATTCCTCGCATTTCTGCCTACATAGCACAGAAATCGGGAATAAACCTGAGCCGTATTCCATCTCCAATGGTGACCAACTACCGCAACAAAGAATTTGGTAAAGTGACCATCCGTGATGGAAAAGATATCGATTACATAAGAAGATCTGTCATAGAAAACAAAATTGTGCTTATAGGCCAAAAAGACACACCAGACGACATCCATACCACACCATTCATCATAAACGGCACAAAGCAAATTACAGGCATTGAAGAGATTGCATATGAAGTGTCTTCGGTTTTATCATCCTCCAGCAAGACATTCAGCCCCATACGGTCTCCATATGTAAGCATGACTTGGGGATATAATATTTGTCTGTTCGTTCTACTATTTTCAATCTACATCATACTCCTTCACATTATAAAACGTATAAAGAATGACGGACTAAAATTACTTTTGAAGCCAATCTTGTTGATAACGGCTGAATTCACGCTGATCTTTATATGCTTCGAAATAACAAAACGAACTTGTCAGATTCCTAATGTGGTTCTCTTCGCCACTTCTTTGCTTTTTGTTGAATTTGCATATGAATTCTCAATATATTCTGAAAAATATATTAAAAAATTTTTCCTTGATACAAAGAATAATAAAGAATAATTGCGAATAACAGTTAACACTGATAATCACACTTTAACTTTAAATTTGTTATGAATAATATCATTCTTCGCTATTGTTATCTGACTTTTTTCCAGTTCATTGCACTTTGCGCTTCTGCTCAAGTGTTTCAACTATATAATTCGGACGATAAGGTGTATTATCAGGCTAATGGGACTTGGAAGCCTGTATTTCATCAGGAAACACTGATGTCAAATAATACTATTGTCAAAACAGAAAAGCCATTTGCTGTTATAGACTGTAAAAAGAAAGATATAGTCTACAACTGTCCTCCTGCCTCTAAAGGAGAGAGGCTTGATGCCTTGATTACACGAGGTTATACCAGAAAGGAAGTAGTGCCATCAACCTCTACAAAAAAAGGTGAAGAACTATGGCTAAGTGATATTGTAAATCGAGAACTAAACAACAAGCAGCAAACTGTAAAATTTCACTATTTATTAGTAGGAGTACATGACTTTGAAGATAACCATTGGAAGCAATTGCCAATCCCTAATACTAATGTTACCAGCATCACAGAAGCTATTGAACAAAAGATGATACCTACTAACAATCTTCAGCTAGGTTGTCACCTCCAGCTTATGGACAAGATTGAGACTACTAGAGAATCCATACTGAATAAATTTTCATCTTTGACAGACTCTATTATTCCACATAATGGCGATATGGTCATGCTCTACTTGTCAAGCCACGGAGTGAAGGATAAAGAAGGAAAGTTTCATTTTGTAACATCCAATACACAATACGATTCTTCAGCGATCGCTATAAAAAATTCTATCATAGCTGATACCCTCAATACTTACATAAACAAGATTGCAGCGAAGGGCGCTAAAGTTTTGGTTTTCGTTGACGCCTGCTACTCTGGAACATTAGTCTCCAATATCAGAAAGATGGAAGGTAGTTGTGTCTATTTTTTATCAACAGAAAATGATCTTGTGTCTTTTGAGGACACTACTAAGGGTAGCCCCTTTGCCAAAGCTCTTTCCAAATGTTTGTCAAGCGAAGAACAAATATTTTTCCGAGACTATGATTACAAGGTTACTCCCCAGAGCCTGCAAGACTACCTCTTCAAAAGCGTTCAGGAAGAGGATAGGCACCAGAGGCCTACATCGTCACGCTTCGGTTACGATATGGAGCAACAACTTTGGACTATCAAGACCACTGCATCCTCGCAGCTTGACAGTCTCATTCAACTGGCAAGGCAAGGCAATACTGATGCCTTAGTAGAACTAGGCGATGTATACAGCAATGCACAGAAGGCTGCTTACTATCAGGTGGACATTGATACAGCTAAGGCTCATTATTATTACAACTATGCTTATGAATGGAGAAATCCACTGGCAGCCTGCCGTCTTGGCACACTCTCTTTCTATGCAAAACCCACACCTGATTACGATCATGCTTTTCATCTTTTCAAAGAATCAGCTGAGAAAGGATGTGATCTTGGTCGTTATTACCTCTGCGTGTGTTACACTAAAGGACTTGGCACTAAACAATCCAAGAAAATGGCCAAGAAGACACTCAAGAAAATAACCTCAGTAAGCAACGATATCAAAGATGCTTTCAGAATAGAACAAGTATTCTATCCTGTTTTTATCAAAGACCAAAAATCTATGCTGGAATACAAAAATGGAGAGGTCATAGAATTTTTCAAAGCCAGTTTCGACCCATCCGAAGATAGGAAAAAGAATCCTGAAAAATATACATTGTATGTAGAGCTTATGGCCAACGCTGGTGATGCTGACTATCAAGCGGATCTGGGTATCATCTATCTATTTGGTCTTTATGACAAAAGTATAGATTTTGAAAAGGCAAGAAAATTGTTCAGCGAAGCCATTAAACAGAACAACAGGCACGGCTTTTATGGTATGGGGTTGCTATATACATTCGGATATGGTGTTGAGAAAAACTATCAGATTGCAAGCGATTATTTTAACAAGGCAGCAGATAAAAAGAACGCTAAGGCATACTCCCTGCTGGGAGACTTGTATTTCATTGGCGGATACGGCCTGCAAGAAAACGAGCGCATTGGTGTGGAAATGTGGAAGAAAGCAGCTGAATTAGGTGATGATATAGGACTTTACAAATATGGGCTTTGCTATAAAGAAGGATTATATTTGAAGAAAGACGAAATCAAGGCATTCAAGCTTATCAAGAACAGTGCCAAGAAAGGCAATCCAGAAGCACAATATCACACAGGTGTATGCCTATTTAAGGGCATTGGAACGAACAAAGATACAAAAAATGCTTTGGCATGGCTTCAAAAAGCTAAAGAACAGGGCAATGAAAACGCCAAGATGTTCATTAATAAACACTACTATGCAGATGGCTCAGCCAAAGAACAACAGGGATTCGGTGAGACAGGTTTTTGATTACTGAAGTCAGTAATCAAAAACCTGTCCCCATGATTCCCATCCACTCGGCGCACATCTCGGCGCAACGCTCGCCGTCGACGCCGGCGGAGACGATGCCGCCGGCATAGCCGGCACCCTCGCCACAAGGGAAGAGTCCGCGGAGACGGACATGCTGCAGTGTGTCGTTCTCACGGAGGATGCGAACGGGGGCTGAAGTGCGTGTCTCCACACCGATAATCACGGCCTCGTTGGTGAGGAAACCGCGGCGCATCTGCTCGAATTTCTCAAAGCCCTGACGCAAACGGCTGCCAATGCCCGCAGGAAGCCAGAAATGGAGCGGACTGGACAGAAGACCGGGCGCATAACTGCTCTTGGGCAGGTCATAGCTGAGGCGCCCCTTCACAAAATCGGCCATGCGCTGGGCGGGCGCCGTCTGCCGCATGTTGGCCTGCTGCCAGCACTCACGCTCAAGTTGCTGCTGCCAGTGCATCACACGCAAGGGGTCGTCGCCCTCCACATCATCGGCGCGGAGTTCCACCACCATGCCGCTGTTGGACCACTGCGTGTTGCGCTGGCTGGGACTCATGCCGTTGACCACCACCTGCTGCGGACCCGTGGCGGCGGGAATGACGAAACCGCCCGGACACATGCAGAAGGAGTAGACACCACGCCCGTCGACCTGGGTGACGAAGCTGTACTCGGCGGCGGGGAGATAACGTCCGCGCCCCTCCTTGTTGTGATATTGTATGCGGTCGATGAGCACGCTGGGGTGCTCCAGACGCACACCCACGGCGATGCCTTTGGCCTCAATCTCGACCTTGTTATCAGCAAGGTATTGGTAGACGTCGCGTGCCGAATGGCCCGTGGCAAGGATGACAGGACCACGGAAGGTAAGGGCCTGCCCTGTAGGCAAGTGGATTGCCTCGATGCCCACCACCTTGTCTTCGCTGACGGTGAGTGCCGTCATCTTGGTCTGGAAATGGACCTCTCCGCCACAGCGCAGAATCGTCTGCCGCATGTTCTCGATGACACGGGGCAACTTGTCGGTGCCGATGTGCGGATGGGCATCGGTGAGGATTGCCGTGGAGGCGCCATGCTGGCAGAACACATTGAGGATTTTGTCGACACTGCCCCTTTTTTTGGAACGCGTATATAGTTTGCCGTCGGAATAGGCACCTGCCCCACCCTCCCCGAAACAGTAGTTGCTCTCAGGGTCCACCTGCTGGGTACGGGTGATGGCGGCAAGGTCTTTCTTCCGTTCGCGCACGTCCTTGCCACGCTCGATGACGATGGGACGCAGCCGGAGCTCGATGAGGCGAAGTGCGGCGAAGAGGCCGCCCGGGCCCGCCCCCACGACGATGACAGCGGGACACGTTGACACATCACCATAATGTGTGACGGTGTAGGCCTCATCGGCAGGCATCTCATTGATATAGACACGCACGGTGAGGTTGACGACGATGTTGCGCTGACGGGCATCGATACTGCGTTTGAGCACGCGCACATGGTTGATGGTGCGGGCATCGATGGCCTTTTCACGTGCTATGAACTCTCTGATGGTGCTCTCAGCGGCCGCTATCTGGGGCGACACGCGAATCTGGATTTCTTTAATCATGGGAGGGTTTGGAGAAGCCTGCGAGAATTATCGAAAAGTGGCGTCTGCCCATAGCCAGACGCCACCTATCTTAAGAAACTGCTTTTGTTTAGAAGTTGATACCGAAGTTGATGCACAGGGCATGACCGTGTGAGGATGCGTCCTTGGCTCCAGGGATATCATCACCGTCGGCGATGTTGGTGACACCAAACTGGTAGGCAAGTTCGCCATAGAGATTGCTCCACTCGAGACCGCAACCCAACTTGAATCCCATTTCAGGATGATTCAGGAACTTATAGTTGCCGCTGATACCCATACTCAAATAGGGACCGATAAAAGGCAGAACAGCCATCTCATTCTCCAGACCCACACCATACTTGATAAGGAGAGGCACCTCGAGATAGTTGAGGTGACCATCGTGACCGAGGGGAGCACCACCTAATTTCAATTTCTCACCACCACGCTCGGTGTAATAGAGACCACTCTCCAAGAAGACAGGAGCAGTCTCAGAAACGCGCAGGCCCACGATACCAGCCAGTGTCATTCCGGTACGTCCGTCATCAGCCTCAATGTCACCGCCGATACCGCTGAACGTTGCACCGATGCGGATACCCCAATAAGTGTGCTCCTCATCAATGGAGAAGCCGCCGCTGCTGAACTGTGCGAATGTAGGAACTGCCAAAAGGCAAGCTGCGATAAAAGAAAATAACTTTTTCATAATCATTATAATTAAAATGTTAATGTTATGTTTGCAGGAAATGGGATATCAAGGAAATGAGCCACCTGACGCATGAATTCCTCAAAAGTCCTTGTCCAATGCTGCAAAGTTAACAAAAAAAAGTATTTCTACAAATATTTTTCGATTTTTAGTCAATTTAGCAACAATAACCAGCCATAAGGTCATCAGCGGGGTATCAGAGCACTGACGGCACCCCCTGTTCATGCCGGCAAGGCTGTAAACGGTTCATAAAAACCACGCATAAAAACTATAATAAGGTTGGAAAGAGAAACATTTTTTTGATAATTCTCTTTAATTGCGAAAAACTTTGTACTTTTGCACTCTATAACTAAAACCTCCATTTGTCAGGAGGCGGTATTATTATTTATTCCTTCATTAAAGATGAAAGTATTGAAATTTGGCGGAACATCCGTAGGTTCCGTAGAGAGTATTCTTAGTCTGAAAAAGATTGTAGAGAGTGCGGCTGAGCGTCAGCCCATCATTGTTGTGGTAAGTGCCCTTGGCGGCATCACCGACCAGCTTATAGCCACATCAGAGCAAGCCTGTAGAGGTGACGAAAGCTATACCGTTGGTTTCGAGAAGATGCTTGCCCGTCATCACGACATGATCAACGCCATTATCGTTGACCAGACAAAGCGTGACACTCTGCTCAAGCAAGTAGACACCCTGTTCGATGAGTTGAAGAGCATCCTCTTCGGTGTATACCTCATCCACGACCTAAGCGGCAAGACCCTCGACGCCATAGAGAGTTACGGCGAGCGTCTGAGCAGCCGCATTGTGGCCACCCTGATGGACGGTGCCCAATGGTTTGACTCCCGCGACTTTATCAAGACCGTCCGCAAGAACGGCAAACATACGCTCGACAGCGAGACCACCTATCCCCTTGTAAGAAAGACATTCTCCAATCTGCCCAAGATATCGCTTGTGCCCGGTTTCATCAGCCGTGACCGCTCCACCGGCGACACCACCAATTTAGGCCGTGGTGGCAGCGACTATACTGCCGCTATCCTCGCCGCCGCGCTCAATGCCGAGTGTCTGGAGATATGGACCGATGTGGACGGTTTTATGACTGCCGACCCGAAAGTGATAAAAAGCGCCTACACCATCAACCACCTCAGTTATATCGAGGCCATGGAGTTGTGCAATTTCGGCGCCAAGGTGATTTATCCTCCCACCATCTACCCTGTGTGTGTGAAGAAGATACCCATCATGGTGAAGAACACCTTCAACCCCGACGGCCAGGGCACCATCATCCAGGAAGAGACCGACAACGATCGCCGTCCCATCAAGGGCATATCGAGCATCAACGGCACATCCCTCATCACCGTGACCGGACTTTCGATGGTGGGTGTGATTGGTGTGAACCGCCGTATCTTCACCGTGCTTGCCGACAATGGCATATCGGTGTTCATGGTGTCTCAAGCCTCTTCAGAGAACTCCACTTCCATCGGTGTGCGCCATGAAGACGAGCAGAGCGCCGTAGAAGTTCTGAACAATGAGTTCGCCAAGGAGATAGAAGAGGGCGCCATGTATCCCATGCGGGTGGAGTCGGGTCTTGCCACCATCGCCATTGTGGGTGAGAACATGAAGCATACGCCGGGCATCGCCGGAAAACTGTTCGGCACACTTGGCCGCAGCGGTATCAGTGTGATTGCCTGTGCACAAGGCGCATCAGAGACCAACATCTCGTTTGTCGTGGACAGCCGACTGCTGCGCAAGTCGCTCAACGTGATACACGACTCTTTCTTCCTGTCAGAATACAAAGTGCTCAACCTGTTTATCTGCGGTGTGGGCACCGTGGGCAGCAAACTCATTGAGCAGATTAAAGACCAATACGAAGAGCTCAAGGAACATAGCAGACTGAAACTCAACGTTGTAGGCATTGCCAGTTCAACAAAAGGTATATTCACCCGTGACGGCATTGACCTGTGCCGCTACCGCGAGTTGCTGGCCCAGTCGGCACCCAGCGACAACCACCGTCTGCTCGAGGAAGTGGTGGGCATGAACATCTTCAACAGTGTGTTTGTGGACTGCACCGCCAGCCGCGAGGTGGCCGCCCTCTACCCCACCCTGCTGGAACACAACATCAGTGTGATAGCCGCCAACAAGATAGCCGCCTCATCGGACTATGAAAACTATATCAAACTGAAACACACCGCCGTGGCACGCGGCGTGACATTCCGCTATGAGACCAATGTGGGTGCCGGCCTGCCCATCATAGGCACCATCAACGACCTTCGCAACTCCGGCGACAAGATACTGAAGATACAGGCCGTGCTGAGCGGCACGCTCAACTTCATCTTCAACGAGATAAGCGCCGACGTGCCCTTCTCCGAGACCGTGCGCCGCGCCAAGGAGCAAGGCTACAGCGAGCCCGACCCCCGCGTGGACCTGAGCGGCACCGACGTGGTGCGCAAACTGGTCATCCTTACCCGCGAGGCAGGCTACAAAGTGGAACAGGAGGATGTGGAGAAACGGCTGTTCGTGCCCGATGACTATTTCGAGGGCAGCGTGGAAGACTTCTGGCGCCGGCTGCCAGAACTGGACGCCGACTTCGAACATCGCCGCAAACAGCTCTCAGCCGAGGGCAAGCGCTGGCGCTTTGTCGCCACGATGGACCATGGCCACACCAGTGTGGCGCTGAAGGAGGTGGAGAAAGGCCATCCCTTCTACAACCTGGAAGGCTCCAACAATATCGTGATGCTCACCACCGAGCGCTACAAGGAGTATCCCATGCTCATACAAGGCTACGGAGCCGGTGCCAGTGTGACAGCAGCCGGTGTGTTTGCCAACATCATGTCGGTGGCCAATATCTAACAGAACCCACAATCGATGAAACACATCATTATCCTTGGCGACGGCATGGCCGACCATGCGATAGACCGTCTGAACGGAAAGACCCCCTTACAAGCCGCCCACAAGCCATACATGGACATGCTGGCCCGGAAGGGGCGTACGGGCCGGCTCATCACCATACCCGAAGGATTCCCTCCCGGCTCGGAGGTGGCCAACACCGCCATTATGGGCTATGACCTGCACGAGGTGTACGAGGGCCGCGGTCCACTCGAGGCCGCATCGATAGGCTACGAGATGCGCGCCGACGACATGGCGATACGCTGCAACATCATCACCCTGCAAGACGGTGAGATAAAGAACCATCACGGCGGACATCTGACCACCGAGGAAGGCTCGCTGCTGATACGCCACCTGAATGAGAAATTGGGCAATGAGCGTGTGCAATTCATCCCCGGCATACAATACCGGCACCTGCTCGTGATACGTGGCGGCAACAAGCACATTGTGTGCTCACCACCCCACGACCATCCCAACGAGGCATGGAAACCCCTTTTGGTGAAAGCCGACCCCGCATTCGACGGACAAGAAGAAGAGGGCCGAATGAGCGCCCAGGAAACCGCCGACCTTATCAATGACCTCATCCTCCGCTCGCAGCAATTGCTTGCCGACCATCCGTTCAATCTGAAGAGACAGCAGGATGGTCATGTCATGGCCAACTCCATCTGGCCGTGGAGTCCCGGCTACCGTCCCCACATGCTGCCACTCAGCGCCACCTATCCCGCCATCAGCACAGGAGCCGTGATCTCGGCAGTAGACCTGATAAAAGGCATCGGCCACTACGCCGGCCTCCGCATCATCGAGGTTGAGGGAGCGACAGGTCTCTCCGACACCAACTATGAAGGCAAGACCGCCGCCGCCATCGAGGCGCTCCGTACCGACGACTTCGTCTTTCTGCACGTGGAGGCCAGCGACGAGGCCGGACATGACGGAGACTTAGACCTAAAGCTCCGCACGATTGAATACCTTGACAGCCGTGTGGTAGGCCCCATCTACCGAGAGGTGAGCACCTGGGATGACCCCGTGTGCATAGCCGTGCTGCCCGACCATCCCACACCCGTGGAGATACGCACCCATGTAGACGAGCCCGTGCCTTTCGCCATCTGGCACAGCGGCATTGCGGCTGACAGTGTGGAATCGTTCGACGAGGTGAGCTGCGTAAGCGGCCATTACGGTATGCTCCGCCTGCAGGAGTTTATGAAAGCCCTGATGGCCGAGGAGTAATAAAGAGAGATAAATCAGAATCCAAAACAGAACACAATGAAATACTACAGCACCAACCACAAAGCGCCCATTGCCACTCTTGAAGAAGCCGTGGTGAACGGTCTGGCTCCCGACCGGGGCCTGTACATGCCTGAAGAGATAAACCGCCTGCCCGAGGACTTTTTCGAGGGCATTGAGCATCTTCGTTTCCAGGACATCGCCTGCGTCGTGGCCGATGCCTTCTTCGGTGAAGACGTGGAGCAGGACGCTTTGCGCGAGATAGTATGGGACACCTTGAAATTCGACTGTCCTGTGCGCGAGGTGACACCCGACATCTACTCGCTGGAGCTCTTCCACGGTCCCACGCTGGCCTTCAAGGATGTTGGAGCCAGGTTCATGGCCCGCCTGCTGCAATATTTCCTTACCTGCCGCGGCAATGACGAGCGTATCAACGTGCTCGTGGCCACCAGCGGCGACACCGGCTCGGCCGTTGCCAACGGTTTCCTTGGCGTGGAGGGCATCCATGTATACGTGCTTTACCCCAAAGGCAAGGTCAGCCCCATCCAAGAGTGCCAGTTCACCACCCTTGGCAAGAATATCACCGCCTTGGAGATTGACGGTGTTTTTGACGACTGCCAACGACTGGTGAAGAGCGCCTTCATGGACTCCGACCTGAACAGGCACATGAGGCTCACAAGCGCCAACTCCATCAATGTGGCCCGTTTCCTTCCCCAGGCCTTCTACTATTTCAACGCCTACGCCCGTATGAAGGAACTCGGCAAAGCCGACCAACTGGTGATGTGTGTGCCGAGCGGCAATTTCGGCAACATCACCGCCGCTTTGTTCGGCCACCGCATGGGGCTGCCCATCAAACGCTTCATTGCCGCCAACAACAGCAACGATGTGTTCTACCAATACCTGCAGACAGGCGAATACCATCCGCAGCCCACACGCCAGACCCTGGCCAACGCCATGGACGTGGGCGACCCGAGCAACTTTGCCCGCGTAATCGACCTCTACGAAGGCGACCACGACCGCATTGCCTCACTCATCAGCGGAGCAGCCTACACCGACTACTCCATCCGTGCCGCCATGCGCGGATGCTATCAGGAAAACGGTTATCTCTGCGACCCACACGGTGCCTGCGGCTACCAGGCTCTGAAAGACCTGCTGCAGCCCGGCGAGACCGGTGTTTTCTGTGAGACCGCCCACCCCGCCAAATTCAAGGAAAAGGTGGATGAGACACTCGGCATTGACACACAGATACCCGACCGTCTGGCCGCTTTCATGCGCGGCACAAAGCAGAGCGTGGAACTGAGCAGCTGTTTCGATGACCTGAAGCAATATCTTCTGAAACAATAAGGGCGGTGACATTTTTTCGGTCTGAGCAAAAAAAGAGCGCAAACACTTTGCCATATCACCTTAATTGGCTAAATTTGCACATAATATTCGCCACCAGACGAAAACTATGAAATACATCTCCCTGCCCGATGAACAGACGCGTCATCTGAGTTTCTACCTGGCCATGGAAGAATTTGTGGCCAGGGAGATGGATATTGACGACGCCTTCTTCATGTGGCAGGTGGAACCCACCGTGATATTCGGCCGCAACCAGCTGATGGAGAGCGAGGTGAATATTGACTATTGCCGCGCCAACCACATAGAGGTAGTGCGCCGCAAGAGCGGTGGCGGTTGTGTATATGCCGACAAGAGCAACGTGATGCTCTCCTACATCACGAAAGAAGACAATGTGAACTTCACCTACAACCGCTACATCAACATGGTGCTGCTTGTGCTTCACAGCCTAGGCATCGAAGCCCGGTCGAGCGGCCGTAATGACATACTCATCGACGGGCGCAAAGTATCAGGCAACGCCTTCTATCATCTTCCCGGCAAGAGCATCGTACACGGCACCATGCTTTACGACACCAACATGCAGCACATGGTGGCAAGCATCACCCCCAGCGACGAGAAGTTGGTGAGCAAGGGTGTGAAAAGCGTGCGTCAGCACATCGCCCTGCTGAAAGACTACACCGACCTGAGTCTGGAAGAACTGAAACAAGCCATCCGCACCCGTCTGTGCGACGGCGAGACACGGCTCGACCATGCCGCCGTGTCGCGTATTGAGACCATGCGGCAGGAATACCTCACCCCCTCTTTTCTTTATGGCCACAATCCCGCCTACACTGTGGTGCGGAAACGCCGGATAGAAGGAGCGGGCGAGTTTGAGGCACATCTGGAGGTGCGTCACGGAGAGATAAGACACATCGACCTGACAGGAGACTTTTTCCTTGTTGGCGACATGGAACGCAGCATCATACAACCGCTCACCGGCATACCCTATGAGCGCGGCGCCATAGAATGCGCCCTGCCCGAGCATACCGGCGACATCATCCTACACCTACAGAAAAAAGACCTTATAGATATCATCATCAATTAAATAAAACTAAGATTATGGAAAACAAAAGAACCTGTCTTTACGACCGTCATGTGGCATTAGGAGCCCTCATTTCACCTTTCGGCGGTTTCGACATGCCCATTCAGTATTCATCCATCACTGAGGAGCACAACGCCGTCCGTCAGCACAGCGGCGTGTTTGACGTCTCGCACATGGGTGAGGTACGCATCAAGGGCGCCGATGCCGAGAAATACGTGAACCACATCTTCACCAATGACGTGACAGACGCCCCTGTCGGCAAAATCTACTACGGCATGATGTGCTATCCCAACGGCGGCACAGTGGACGACCTGTTGGTGTACAAGATGGGCGAAAACGACTTTTTCCTGGTTATCAATGCCGCCAACATCGACAAAGACGTGGCCTGGATGAAAGAGCATCTGGAAGGCTATGACCTGGAGTTCGACCACTGCTCCGACTACTACGGCCAACTTGCCGTGCAGGGTCCCGAGGCAGAGCAAGTGGTAAAGGAAGTGTTGGGCATGGAGGTGAGCGAACTGGTGTTCTACACCGCCAAGACCATCGAGGCCGACGGTGAGACCGTGATAGTGAGCCGTACCGGCTACACCGGCGAGGACGGATTTGAGATTTACGGTTCTCACGATTATATCCGCCGTCAATGGGACCTGCTGATGGAGAGCAAACGCTGTCTGCCCTGCGGATTAGGTTGCCGTGACACCCTCCGTTTCGAGGTAGGCCTTCCCCTATACGGTGACGAGCTGTCAGAAGACATATCACCCGTGATGAGCGGTCTGAGCATGTTCTGCAAATTCGAGAAGCCCGAGTTCATAGGCCGTGAAGCGCTGTTGGAACAGAAGACCAATGGTGTTGCCCGCCGTGTGATAGGCATAGAACTGGAAGACCGCGCCGTTCCGCGCCACGGCTATCCCGTGCTCCACGACGGTGTTCAGGTGGGCGAGGTGACCACCGGCTACAAATCCATCTCCACCGGCAAGAGTGTCTGCATGGCCCTTGTTGAGACTCCCCACGCCAAGTTGGGCACCCCACTTATGGTTCAAATACGCAAGAAGACCTTCCCCGGCGTTGTGGTGAAAAAACGTTTCTACGACAAGCACTACAAGAAATAACGACCAAGCAATTATCATCAATAAAAACCAATAAAAATCAAGATTATGGCAAAAGTGATTGAAGGACTCTACTACTCAGAGTCGCACGAGTATGTTCGCATCGAGGGTGATTACGGTTACATCGGCATAACCGACTATGCACAGCACGCACTGGGCAATGTGGTATACGTAGACATGCCTGAGGTGGAAGACGAAGTGGATGCAGGCTGCGAGTTTGGTGCCGTGGAGAGTGTGAAGGCCGCCAGCGACCTTATCGCCCCCGTAAGCGGTACTGTGGTCGAGGTGAACGAGGCCCTTGCCGACTCCCCCGAGCTGATAAACGAAGACGCCTTCTCCAACTGGATTATCAAGGTTGAGCTTTCAGACAAGGAAGAAATCGACAATCTGATGGATGCCGCCACCTACGAGGCCTTCTGCGCCAACCTGTAAAGGGGAAAAACCACGAACACAAAACATTAAGCAAAAAGGAATGTACAAATATTTTCCGCATACCCAGGACGACCTGAAGGAGATGATGCGGGCCACCGGCATAGAGACACTCGACGACCTGTTTGCCGAGATACCCGAGTCGATACGCTGGCGCGGCGAGTACGATCTGCCCTCCTCGATGAGCGAGATAGAGATTCGCCGGCACTTCGCCCGTCTGTGTGGTGAGAACCAGCGTCTGACAGTGTTTGCCGGCGCCGGTGTTTACGACCATTACACACCCTCCGTGATACCCAGTCTTGTGGAGCGTTCCGAGTTTCTGACCAGTTACACCCCATATCAGGCCGAGATATCCCAAGGCACCCTTCACTATATATTCGAGTATCAGAGCATGATGACCGCCCTGACGGGCATGGCCATTTCCAACGCCTCGATGTATGACGGCACCACCTCCACGGCCGAGGCCGTGCTGATGGCAGCCGCCCAGTCGAAGAAAGCCAACAAGGTGGTCGTCTCCTCCACCATCGACCCCAAGACCCTTCAGGTGGTGCGCACCTACGCCCACTTCCACGGTGTTGAGATAGTGGAAGCCGCCATGAAAGACGGAGCCACCGACAAAGCCGATGTGGAGCGTCTGCTCGGTGAGGGCGGTGTGGCAGGCGTGGTGGTACAGCAGCCCAACCGCTACGGTGTGGTAGAAGACTTCAGCGGCATGGCCGATGCCTGCCACCAGCAGAAAGCCCTCTTCGTCGTGAACAGCGTGGCCGCCGACCTGGCCCTTCTCAAGACTCCCGGAGAATGGGGAGCCGATGTAGCTGTAGGCGACGGACAGTCGCTCGGTCTGCCCATGTCGTTCGGCGGGCCATACTTCGGCTACCTGTGCTGTACTGAAAAACTGATGCGCAAGATGCCCGGCCGCATTGTGGGCATGACCCGCGACAACCGCGGCCAGCGCGCCTTTGTGCTCACCCTGCAGGCCCGCGAGCAGCATATCCGCCGCCAGAAGGCCACCTCAAACATCTGCTCCAACGAGAGCCTCATGGCCCTCTACGCCACCATCTACCTCTCTGTGATGGGCAAGGAAGGTCTGAAGGCCGCTGCCCAGGCCTCATACGCAGGTGCTCACTACATGATGGACCGCCTGGTGGCCACCGGCCATTTCAAGCCAGCCTTCGACCAGCCGTTCTTCAATGAGTTCTGCGTGCGTTACGACGGCGATGTAGACCTTCTGCTGGAGCGCCTGCTGACCAACGGCATCCTCGGCGGTGTGAAAGTTGCCGACGACGTACTCATGATAGCCGTGACCGAGAAACGCACGAAAGAAGAGATAGACCGATTCGTAACCCTAACTGAGGAGGAAGCCAAATGAACAGCAAACTATACGGAAACCTGATTTTCGAACTGTCGAAATCCGGCCGCGAGGGCTTCAGTCTGCCCTCCAACCCCTTTGAGGGTTATGAATTGCCCGAAGAGATGCGCCGCAAAGAAGACGCCCCTCTGCCCGAGTGTGACGAGATGACCGTGGTGCGCCACTACACCAACCACAGCGGCAACAACTTCGGTGTGAACAACGGTTTTTACCCCCTTGGCAGCTGCACGATGAAATACAACCCCGTGATAAACGAGGAGACCGCCAACATGGCAGGTTTCAGCGACCTGCACCCGCTACAGCCCGACTGCACCAGCCAGGGTGCGCTTGCCGTGTACTACAATCTGCAGAAGAGCCTTTCAGCCCTCACCGGTCTGAAAGAGTTTACCCTGAATCCATTTGCCGGCGCCCATGGCGAGCTGACCGGTCTGATGATTATCCGCAGCTATCATGCCGAACGCGGTGACGTGAAACGCACAAAAGTGATCGTGCCCGACTCAGCCCACGGCACCAACCCAGCCTCTGCCGCCGTCTGCGGTCTGGAGGTGGTGGAAGTGAGGAGCACCCCGCAAGGAGTGGTCGATGTGGAGCACCTTCGCACCCTACTCGACGACAGCATAGCCGGTATGATGATGACCAACCCCAACACATTGGGTCTGTTTGAGCCGCAGATACCAGAGATAGCCGAGATGGTGCATGCCTGCGGCGGTCTGATGTATTATGACGGAGCCAACCTGAACCCCATGTTAGGTGTGAGCCGTCCGGGCGACATGGGTTTTGATGTGATGCACATCAACCTGCACAAGACCTTCTCGACACCTCACGGTGGAGGCGGTCCCGGCAGCGGTCCTGTGGGCGTGCGCGAAGGACTGGAGCATCTGCTGCCCCGTCCCAAGGTGGTGCTGAAGGACGGCAAATACAGCATAGAGCGCGACGACAACAGCATCGCCGTAGGCGCTTTCCTAGGCAACTTCGCCGTAGCTGTACGCGCCTATACCTACATACTGTCCTTAGGCCGTGAGCACATCAAGGAGGTCGGTCCGTTGGCCACCCTCAATGCCAACTACATCAAAGAACGTCTGAAAGACGTGTATGAACTGCCCATCGACACCATCTGCAAGCATGAGTTCGTGTTCAATGGTCTGAAAGACAAGTCGACCGGCGTCACCACCATGGATGTAGCCAAGCGTCTGCTCGACTACGGTTTCCATGCCCCCACCATCTACTTCCCCCTGCTCTTCCATGAGGCCCTCATGATAGAGCCTACCGAGAATGAGAGCATTGACACCATCGACGGATTTATCGAGGTGATGCGCAAGATAGCCGAAGAAGCCGCCACAGACCCAGAGACGGTGAAGAGTGCGCCTCTTCGCACCCCGATAGGACGTGTTGACGACGTGCTGGCAGCCAAGCATCCGATACTGACCTACTGGCAGTTGCTTGCCGACAAAGAAAACAACGCATGACGAGCACAGACCTTATTATAATAGGGAGCGGTCCCGGCGGCTACCGTGCCGCCGGCGAAGCCGCCCGCTTGGGCCTTCAGGTGACGATCATAGAACGAGCTGAGGCAGGCGGCACCTGCCTGAACCGCGGCTGCATACCCACCAAGACCTGGTGTCATGAGGCTGAGGTTGCCACGCTGCTGCGCGAGAAAGGCGTGGAAAAACCGGTTGACTTCGTCCCCATTCTGGAACGCAAGAACCAGGTGGTGAATCAGTTGCGCCAAGGCGTGGAGACCTTGCTCGCCTCACCAGGCATCACCTTGGTAAAAGGCGAGGGCCGCTTCACCGGTCCTCACACGGTGGCCGTGGGTGACGATACCTTTACGGCTCCTCACATCATCATCGCCACCGGCTCCGACGCCAAGCTCATTCCCGTGCCGGGCATCGACCTTCCCCATGTGACGACCTCGACCGAGCTGCTCAACATCGACCATGTGCCCGCACGGCTCTGCATTGTGGGAGCAGGTGTGATCGGCATGGAGTTCGCCTCCATTTTCAATGCCTTAGGCAGCGAGGTGACCGTAGTGGAATTTCTGAAAGAGTGCCTGCCCTCCCTTGACAGCGAGGTGGCCAAGCGCCTTCGCACCCTGCTCTCGCGCCGCGGTGTAGACTTCCGCATGCAGGCTGGTGTGAAGGAAATCACTCCCGAAGGTGTAGTGTATGAGCGCAAGGGCAAGACAGAGACCATAGCCGCCGATATCGTGTTGGTGGCCACAGGCCGTAAGCCTTGCATCGAAGGGCTGAACCTTGAGGCAGCCGGCATCGACTATGGCCGTGGCGGAATCACTGTAGACGACGAGATGCAGACCAATGTGGAAGGTGTCTATGCCATAGGTGACGTGAACGGCCGTATCATGCTTGCCCACGCCGCCACCTATCAGGGACTGCATGTGGTGCACCGTATCGCCGGACGTGCCGACGGAATGAGGCTCGACATTGTTCCCTCAGCCATCTTCACCCATCCTGAGGCAGCCGGTGTAGGCATGACGGAAGACCAGTGCAAACAGGCCGGCATTGTCTATACCTGCAAGAAAGGACACTACCGTGCCAACGGCAAGGCACTTGCCATGGAAGCTACCGACGGTATGCTCAAGCTCATAGCCGATGAGAAAGGCCTCATTTTAGGTTGTCATGTCTATGGCGCCCATGCCGCCGACATGGTGCAGGAAGTGAGTTGCCTTATGACCAAAGGCAGCACCGTGGCCGAATTGGCCGACATGGTGCATATCCACCCCACCTTAGGCGAGATATTGGCTGAAACAGCACAAATGTTCTGATTCCTTTCAATGACATTCATGCTCCCTGCCCCAAGAAAAAGGCAGGGAGCGTTTTTTATCTGACATCAATCCCAATGACCGATTTAGGATAAAAAATTCCGTTTGTTTGGTACATCTTCAAAAAATTTATTATCTTTGCAAACGACTTGTAAGAGTCAGGGCCGTATCGGTAAGATCGGGATACTCATCAAATAAATCAAGAAAACCGAGAAAGCATCTTTTGCCAATGGCGGGCCACGCCTTTCGGGGTAGCTGTAAAGCCGGTGGATTACAAAGGCGGAGAGCTCTCAAATCATATATACTCGGAGTTTTCATCACATCTCGGTACGGCCCGTTTTTTCAACTAAACAAAATCCCCTATCAAAATGTTTTCCGGAATAGTAGAAGAGATGGCTACCGTGAGAGCCATTGAGAAAGAAGGCGGCAATGTGCATTTCACACTGACCTGCTCCTTTACCAATGAGTTGAAGATAGACCAAAGTGTGAGCCACAATGGCGTATGCCTGACGGTGGTAAAGATAGATGGTGACGAGTATGTGGTGACAGCCATGAAAGAGACGCTCGACAAATCGAACCTCGGGCTTCTGCATGTGGGCGACCATGTAAACGTGGAGCGCTCCATGCTGATGAACGGCCGTCTTGACGGTCACATCGTTCAGGGCCATGTAGACGGCACCGCAGTATGCACCGCCATGGCCGATGCCGACGGCAGCACCTATTTCACCTTTGAATATGACTTCGACTTAGGCATGGCCTCCCGTGGCTACTTCACGGTAGACAAGGGGAGCGTTACGGTGAACGGCGTGTCGCTGACTGTCTGCAACCCCACCCGCAACACCTTCGAGGTGGCCATCATCCCCTACACCCGCGAGAACACCAACTTCCAGGATATCCAAGTCGGCACAGTGGTGAACATCGAATTTGACATTTTAGGCAAATACATCGCCAGACTGCAGCAATTGCAGCAGCAATGATGCCGTGAAGGGGGCATCCCGACAGGAGCCTCCAATACACCCCTTTCTTCCTCAAAAGGAAAAAAGCAGTTATGTATGTATGTTTATTCGTGAATAAACACAAATTTTGACTCTGTTTTTCCTTTTTAGGAAGTTTTTTTATATATTTGCAGCCGAATCATAAACATCTTTGGGTATTAAGCGACTACAAACCAATCTGCCACATCAGAGGACCTGAAATGGGGAAAACTGATTGATCGCAGATGCCGTTTCACAGCGAAGAATGTATGAAAAAAAGCTTTTTGACGATACTGGCACTTCTTATTCCGGCCGTCCTTATCCAGGCTGTACCAACCACAGGCAAACTGACTAACATCTTCTTGACTGAGAAAGGCGACAGTCTGATTGTACATTTGGAAGGCGACGAGCATCTGAGCTATTGGAAGGCTGATGACGGCAGTTGCTACCGGCTCACTCCGCAAAACCGGTTGCAAGCTATCGACCTGCAACAAGAGAAAGCACAAATGATGAGAAGGGTTTCCCGTCAGAAATCGTCCGGTCTGGGCGATTTCAAACATTATGAGGGACAATACCGCGGCCTCATCATCCTGGCCAACTTCACCGACTTGAAATTCAAAGACGACCACGACAGGAATCTGTACGACAACGTTGCCAACACCCCCGAATTCACCAACAGCATGGGGTTCAAAGGCAGCGTGCGCGACTATTTCCTCAGTCAGAGCAGAGGCAAGTTTGACTTCTCTTTCGACGTGGTAGGCCCTGTGGAGCTGTCGAAAAGCTACAAATACTACGGAGAAGACGCTGGCGACGGCAGTTCCCACAATATCCATGCCGGTGAGATGATAGCCGAGGCATGCCAACTGGCAGGCGACAGTATTGACTGGAGTCAGTACGACTGGGACGCTGACGGTGAGGTGGAACAAGTGTTCGTGCTCTACGCCGGTGAAGGCCAGCACAACAGCACCGACACCTACACCATCTGGCCCCACAAACACAGCCTGTCGCAGAGCGATTACGGCACCCCCCTCCAGATAGGCAGCCATACCATAGACCAATATGCCTGCAGCAGCGAGATGTTTACCAAGACCATGGTTTCCGGCATCGGCGTAATCTGCCATGAGTTCTCCCACTGCTTCGGTTTCCCAGAGCACTATGACGCCGCCATGGGCTCCGCCGGCAACTTCGGCATGAGCAAATGGGACATCATGGGATATGGCAACTACAACGGCAACGGATTTACCCCCGCCGGCTATACCAGCTATGAGCGGATGGTGCTGGGCTGGCTTGAACCGATAGAACTGAAAGACGGTGACATACAGATAGACGGCATGAGGCCCCTTTCCGAAGACGGCGACGCCTATATCATCTACAACAGCGGCAACAAAGACGAATACTACCTGCTGGAAAACCGGCAGCAGACAGGCTGGGACGCCTCCCTGCCCGGTAGAGGACTCCTCATCCTGCATGTCGACTTCGACAAGGCCATCTGGGAAGCCAACGGTGTGAATGTGGTGCAGACAGGCGGCTCATTCAGGAATGACCACCAACGCATGACCATCTTCCATGCCGACAACGACGACGAGACCACCGACTTCTCCCTGCAGCGCGACCCCTACCCCTACAGCAAGAGAGACTCGCTGACCGACCATTCGTTTCCTGCCGCCAGACTCTACACCCCCGATGCGGACGGCAAGTCGTTTATGGGCAAGCCCATCACCCACATCACGCGGAACTCCGACCAAACCATCAGCTTCCACTTCAGCGGCTCTAACGAACAGACAGGCATCAGCGGCAACCTCGTGGGCAACCATTCAGCCGACAGGCAACTCATATACAGGATGGGTAACGCCAAGATATGGGCAGAACGCCAGCCTGGTGAGAAAAAAGACAGGAGCCGCAGGAAATATGTCGGGAAATGACCTAATAAAAACCAAGAATTTCAAACTAACCCTATTATTCACTAACATTCAATGCTTATGAGAAAACTTTTATGCTTAGCATGGTGCTTGACAGCCGTCATCATGGCCAACGCCCAGATGCCAGCCAAGCCAAGTCCCGTAATCGCTGGCAGTCCCTACAGCCAAATCAGTAAGGAAGACCAGCAGCAGCTTGAGAAGATGGTGCCTGCCAGTGCCCGTCAGGCTGCACGTCCGGCTCCAAAGGCCCCCAAACGCGCTTTCGGTGAGGATGCCCCCGACACCGTGAGCTACTATGTGGCAGCACAGAGCACAAAAGCCAACTATACCTTTGTGCCTGAAGGCGGCGACATTCTGACCTACAACATCGGCATCGTGCGTGAGGGCAACAAGGTGACCTTCCACAACTTCTTCGACCTCTACAACCCCAACGACTACACCCCGAATGTGGACATGGACTTCAGCGGTGTATATGACGAGGCAGCACAGACCGTTACCATCCCCGCCTCGACGGTGTTTGAGAACGGAACCCAGGCCGGTATGATCTACAACTACTATGTAGGTCTGCTCTCCTGCGGACAGATGACCGAGACGGGCACCCTGATACCCGACGACGAGCTGGTGTTCCACGTAGAGGGCGACTTCGAGAAACTTACCACTGAGCAGGTGGTCGGTATCTCCGAGTACATGCCCTCAGGCGGCCAGTCATACGGTCTGTTCAAGTCATACCGCCGCATGGTGATCTGCATCCCGAAAGAGACCGGCGACCTGGTATGCTTCAACGAGTATGTAGACATGGGCAGCACCTTCCCCAACACTCCCGCCATTCAGAAGAGCATTCCCCTTGTGAACATCGGCAAGGGCGATGTTGATTTTGCCGTTGAGGTGGAGAGCGACCCAGAGGGCGTGATCCGCAGTGAGGCAGGCGGAACAATCCCCGGACTGTCCTATCAGATGATAACCTTTGAGATGTCGGCTTCCGAGCCCGCTGAGGAAGTGGAGGCCAATGCCGTGATCAACTACGACAACGGCGAAAGCGACGGAAGCTTTGTGGTTTCACTCGCAGGAGCTATTGACCCGCTGCCCGATTATTCGGCTATTGTGAAGAACGGTGAAATGAGCTTCAACACCTCCGTTGAATATCCCTTCGAGATGGGCGAGTTTGAAGGCAAGACCGCTGCCATCTCCGGTCTGAAAGGTGCTGCCGGCACCTCCGACCTCTTTGTGTATGTGACAGTGCCCGAAGGCAAACTTGGTAAACTGAGCTTCGAGGGCTACCACAAGAACGACCCGAGCTTCCGCTACTATTGGGGTGTGCTTTCAGGCTATTTCGTTGACAGCGATGCCGCAGCCCTGGCTATTTCCGATGAGGGCGAGATGAACGGCACCATTGAGCTGGCTCCCGGTGACCACTTCGTGCGTTTCCAGCACCAGAGCATGTACTACTCCGGCATTTTGAGCAACGGTCTCTACCTGACCAGCCTGAGCCTTGACCTGGAAGACCTGCCCGCCGACGCAGCAGAACTGAAGACCGAAAGTCTTGACTTCGGCAACTTCCTGGTGGAAGACGGCTACAACACCAGCGGCACCCTGAACGTGATTATCCAGAACCGTGGTGCCAACCCGCTCACACTGAACAGCTTCACCAGCGACAACGATGAGTTCAAGGCCGACGTGAACGACGTGGTTCCCGCCACATCGCTTAAGGATTTGATTATCCCCGTCACCTTCTCCACCTCTGTGGCAGGTGTGAAGAATGCCGTGTTCACCATCGCCACCTCCGCCGGCACATTCGAGGTGACCGCCAAGGCCAAAGTATTCGACATGCCCGACTTCAGCCAGGTAGTGACCGAGGGTCTGGAGTACATGGAGATAAGCACCGACCCGACATATCCATTCATCGTTGAAGACGGTGTTGCCTACAACGCCAACTGGAACGACGGCGACCAAGTGGAAGCCACCTCTTCTCTGAACATCAAGTTCAACATCCCCGAAGGCAAGATTGCTTATCTGACATGGGAAGGCCGCACATGGGGTGCACCGAAGACCGACAACGAGCTCGACTACTGGTACGATGACAAAGCCCAGATTGATTTCCAGTGCAACAACAACTCAGGTTGGGTATACCTCTTTGGCCAGGACGAAGACGCCAGTTCCGATGCCTTCAAGGAGTACAGCAACGGCTACTACGCCAAATTCCTCACCTTCATTCATCCCACTCAGGAATGGTTCGGCAACCATGCCAACTTCCAGTTCTATCAGAACGGTGACGGTGTGACCCACGGCAAACACCGCTTCGAGGTGAAGAACATCCGCCTGCATGTGGAAGACTTCAACGAGTTCAATGTGCAGCTGCTCACGGAGGGTACTGTAAAATTCGACTCCACCTATGTAGGTCAGAACCGCTACACCAGCGCTACCGTTCAGCTCTACAATGCCGGCAGCGCCACACTGAGTGTTGACTCTATCAAGGCCGAAATCGACGGAGACCCGTTCTACGGTGTCGTACCCGAGGGCTGGTACAACCAGGTACAGTTCCAGAACACCATGGACGTGACCCTGTGGTTCTATCCTTATTTAGAAAGCGAGGAAGACAAGACCTACAGCGGCAACATCATCATCTACACCACCTGCGGCAATGTAACCGTACCCGTTGAGGGAACCGTCAAGGGCAGCAAGGGCATCGTCTATCCCGGTGACATTGAGGACGACGCTTACGGATGGACCATCTTCGACAATGACAAAGACGGCAACTGCTGGACATTAGGCTGGAACCTCTGGGGCGACTATCCTCCCTATGTGCTGAGCGGCCATGAGTGCTTGGGCTCCGCTTCCGCAACTTCCGGTTACGGTGACCTGGCACCTGACAACTGGACCTTCTCACCCGCCATCACCGTGCCTGCCGACGGTGGTAAGCTGAGTTACTACATCAGCGCCTTCCATCCCGACAAATACAACGAGCACTACAGCTTCTACATCGTGGAAGACATCTCATGCGTGAATGAGGGAACCATTGAGCCTATCCTCGCCAACTATCAGCCTCTGGTGGAAGAGACCATCGACATCCCCAGCGACTATGACGACACCCACACCAAGGTAGGCGGTTGGATCAACCACCTGGTAGACCTCAACGAGTATGCCGGCAAGACCATCTACCTGGCATTCCGTCATCACGACTGCGTGGGTCAGTATGTGCTGCGTCTTGACGATGTATTCGTCTACACCAACGAGAAGTTTGATGAGCTGGGCATCAGCATGACACCTGCCATGGAGGATGTCCTGACTCAGGAATACTTCAATGTGGACGGTGTGCGCCTGAATGCTCCCACCAATGGTGTGAACATCATCCGCTCCACCATGAAGGACGGCTCTGTAAAGATTCAGAAAGTCATTCTGAAATAATTGAAAAATGACAATGAAGAAATTCATATTTCACGTTTTGGCGTTGCTCGCTGTCTGCACAGCGGGCAACGCTCAAATTACAAATCTTAACATTGGTTATTGCAACGGCGAGGTGTCCACCTCCGTGCACAAGGAGTTCTGCTCTTCGGAGAAGGATATATGGGTGAGCGGAGCCATCTGGCTGCCCGCCAGCGACATCAATGTGAATGCCGGCAATGAAATCAAGGCCATCCGCGCCGGACTGGCACAGAAAATCAGCATCGACACCATGTGTGTTTGGATCAGGGAGAGCCTCGACGGCAGCAACATCGCCGAGGGCGGCATTCCCAAAGCCAGCGTGAAGAAAGGATGGAACGAGATTACGCTCAACACCCCTCTGGCACTTGACGGCAACAACACCGGCGGCCTCTATATCGGCTATTCCTACCACCAGACATCCGTCAACCAGGGTTTGTCGGTATTTCTCACCCCTACCCCCAATGCACTCTTCCTGAAACATGGTGACGGCGAATGGACAGACCGTTCAAGCGAAGGTCTGCTCTGTGTGGAAGGCATGGTATATGGCGACAACCTGCCCAATTTGAACCTCCGTCTCATATCGGTGGATGCCCCAGACTACTACATCATTGACAAGGGCAAGATGACCATTACAGGCGAAGTGAGAAATCTTGGTGTGCAGACCGTGACCGGTTTCGACTTGGAGGCTAAGGTGGAAGGCCTCGATGAGACCTATACCGCTCACATTGACAGTGTCGTCAACTTCATGGAGACCAAGACGTTTGAGTTTGAAATGTCGCCTGCCATTCTGGCTACCGGCTACGGCAAACTGACGGTCAACATCACCCGTCTGAATGAGGGTGACGACCTGAACATGGTAGACAATGTGGCCAGTGACAACTTCGAGATTGTGCAGCACGACTACACCCGCATGGTGCTGATAGAGGAATTCACCACCGAGGAGTGTTCGAACTGTCCCCGTGTGGCCGGTTATATACACGAGTTGCTTGAGAAGGACATGTACAAGTACACCGTGACCGCCGTATGCCACCATGCCGGCTATTATACCGACTGGCTCACCGTGCCCTGCGCCTCGAAGTATCTGTGGTATTACAATGACGGAGGCTCCACTTATGCCCCAGCTTTGATGATCGACCGCTGGACAACCTCCGGTGCCTCTTCTCCCGTGTTCAATCCCACTTCCCTCTCACAATTGGAATCAGCTGTCAACACCCGCATGTTCAAGCCGGCTTTCGTCTCGCTGAACATCAAGGCAGAAATCGACGAAGAGGAGAACGTGGTGAAGGTGAACGTTACGGGCAACCGTGCCAAGGAGGATCTCTGCGTGAATCCCCCCCGCATCACCGTCTACCTTGTGGAGAACAACATCAAAGCTCACAACCAGTCTGGTGCCACACCCGATTTCATACACCAGCATGTGGTGCGCAAGGTGAACAGCGACTGGGGCGAGGTTTTGGAATGGGATGGCAATGACTACAGCTATGACTGCAAGCTCGACCTTCGTGCCGACTATGTACGTGAGAACCTGCAGGTTGTGGCCATGATTTATGACTACGACCAGACCAATGCCACGAAGAGCGAGGTGGCCAACGCATCAGCGCTGAGTTATCCCGACTTCACCACAACAGGCATCCGCGCCATCACAGCCGATGAAAGCCATCGCGACGTTTACGACCTGCAAGGCCGTAGAATGAGCGGTGACAACCTGCCGAAGGGCATCTACATCGTCAACGGCCATAAAGAAGTGGTGAAATAAATCGCCTCTCTACTGAAACACTAAGGTCTTCGTGCGTTAATGTCACGAAGACCTTTTTATATTTCTCTAATTCTCAAAACTGGGAAAGAAATTATCGTAATTATCGTAATGCTTCACAAAACACAGCGAATCGGAAAGGCAAGGAAGCTATTCCGATTCGCTGTGTTTATTCATGGTGTTTTACTGGTTCTTCATTTCAAGATACCATGGAGATATCCAAGCAGGGCCATCTTGCCACGCATGGTCTCACGTGGTGTAAACTCTCCGTTCACCCACATATAACGCTGGTTGAAATAAGACTCCTGACGAGGCCATCCACCTTCATTCCATGAGGGATAGCACCTGTTGAGCAAGATACGCGCATCGCCACCATTGCCTTCCGACCATGTCTCAGTGCCATTGAAAGGCGTTTGTCCCGGATGCGTGCCCGGTTCGCCATCGTTGCGACCGGTGGAATAAACATCCGTGAGATGCCTTTCGCCCAATCCAGTCATCTCCACAATGTTGCCGGGATTACGTCCCATAGCCCATCCAGCCTCTGTGTACATGGCATGTTCCAACTGTTGGCGGCGCGACTTGTCAGTGGCAATGAAGTGTGCGAGCATCACCAACTGCAGATTTTGCGATGTCTGCCAACGGCTGTCATTGGCGACACGTCTTGACGGGCGTTCTGTCATGTGGCACAAATTGTAAGCCTCAGCATGTGCATTGATGCTCGACAACAGGTTCTGATAAAGGTCATTGTAATGGCGTGTATTGGGACAAATCAAATAAGCCGCGGCAGCCCACAACTGGCAGAATCCCACCTCACCTTCCTTGAACTCATTGGTGACATTGGCCACAAAATAACCTTGTCGGCCTTTGTTGAACAAAGACGACTTATCACTTTTTATCATACTTTCCGATGCCATGATATCTTCCCACTCTTTTTCGGCTGTGAGATTGTAAAGAAAAGCAGCAGCCATCTGCCTGAAGTCACGGCCTCTCATGCTCATACTGCCAATGTCTTGTTTCACATCGAGTTGCTGCTCAGACAGACTGCTGGCATAGCGAAACGCCTTGATGGCCTCTTCAGTATAATAAGTACGAAGTGTGTCGTTATGATTGATTCGAAAAGCTTCCGCCAAGACAGCACAATTGGCCGCATTCGCCCATGCCGCCATAGGAGTGGCAGCAGCCTGGAACATGATAGTCCAGTCGGCACTGGGATTGGTCACACCTTGTGAGTAGCCTTCGCCATCCCGTATGCTCAGGAAGAAATCCACCTCATTGCGTGCCTCATCGATAATATCAGGGATACCATTCCCACTCTCCCTAATACCAAGATTGTCTTCCGACAAAGCCCCCCCTGTAAGGAGATAAGGAAGAAGCATATCATAGATATTGCTGACGTGCGCCAGATGGCGGTCCCAGTCGAAAGCATCGGAGTGTCCACCCTTCACATCGGTTGCCACAGGATTGCCAGGAAGTCTGTGTCGCCAGAAAATCGATTGAAGAGCAGGTTTGAAATGAGGCTCATCCCACACGTCGGTATGCAATGCCATCCACTCAGGATGCCATGGATGAAGGTCGGTCTTGTAGATGGTGAGCCCTTTGGGGTCGGTCTCAGGTATAAACTGAGGTTGCCGTGGAACAGGCGTGACATGGTCGGGGTCAATCGGCTCACCCAAACGCATATAGTAATACCCCCTGACAGAATAGCGATAGGGCTCATGGTAGACATCGGGGCTGATATCGAAATCCATGCTGCATCCCACATCTTCTACCACCAAACGGTATCGTCCAGGCCGATTGCCCTTGAAGTCGATGTTCCATACATCCGTGCCTATCAAGTTTTTGCCGCCAGCCTCTTTTTCAGCTTCGGTGGAGTGTTTCCAGAATTTCACAACTCCCGCATTTTGCTTCTTTCCCGTCTTCACATTATACAGATAGACCTTCCGTCCTTCCCAAGACTGATAGTCGCGTTGGCCGCCATCGCCCATCCATTGATAAAGATCGGCCGACTTGACGGTCTCAGAAGGCGCATATCCAATGATATTCACATGGATGGCCTCAGAGGGAGTGTTCCAAACATCAAAGCGGATAGAAGCAGAAGTCTGGTCACATCCAAGGTCATTAGGAATATTGACAGTATACGTGTGGCCTTGACGCATAGGTTGAGGCAATTTGAGAAACAGCCAATGGTCGAGCTCACTCACCAATCGATGGTCGGTCTGCATGGGTTTGCTTTTACGCCAGACCGCCTGCGGCGACTTGGATGCGAACGACTTGTCGTCGGCGGAACTGACAATCCATGCAGACGCCTTCTGTGCGGCTGACGTATTCAGACGTTGTCCGAAGACAAAGAGCGTGTCGTCACCCTCAGCAAAAGAGTGACCCAAGTAAGCACTTTGTCCCGTTCCGCTATCCCGATAATGCACCTCACCATCTCTGAAATGCACCATCAGGTAATCCTTGTCTATTACTTTCACTCCCATCAATTTGGTGGCACTGACCATTATAGGTGCCGTCAACATGGACCCCACCAACACAATAATCCCTATTAAATTTTTCATGATATGATGAATTGATTAATACTCATGAACCATACTGTTTCATATTGCAAACTTACAAATAATTGTCATTTTATAAAAATTTTTCAGCAAAAAAAAGAAAATCCAACTTCGTCTGTTGAAAGACATTATCGCAATACTTCACAAAACAAGGAAAGAAATTATAGTAATAATATGCCAAGGAGACAAGGAGAGGAAAAAAGCCTATTGTCTATACACTTATTTAATAGAGCCTTATAAGTGTGGAACCAGAGGTGGCGGCGGCGCCTGTGTTCAGCTGCACGGCGTAGACTCCTGCAGGCAGGCCTGAGAGGTCGACAGAGGAAGTGCGCACCGCTGCCATCTTCCGTCCGTCAATCGTGTAAACTGAGATTGCGGAACCTTCAGGCAAGGCGTTGTCACTGATCACATGCAGCCTGCGGCCGTCCAAACGGAAATTCGCCTTGAGCGGCTGATGGTCGGAAAGCGACGGGATGGCGTTCACCGCATCAAGGATATAGAGCAGTCCCTTGTAGGCATCAATCTGTCCGTAGCCATAAGTAGAGTTGGGATAGTCCATATCCGGCTCCGGATGCGTGCAGGTATGCGCGAAAACGTCAAGGATATCATCAGGTGTCAGTTGCGGATTGGCCTCCAACCAGAGAGCGATGGTGCCTGCGACAACAGGCGAGGCCATTGACGTGCCGCTCTGTGCCGTATAATAATAAGTCTTTCCGTTGAAAGACACCTTGTCGGTAAGTTCTTTTCTGATATTGTCGGATATCGCCACATGACCATTAAACGCAGCATTGATGCTCATTCCCGGAGCAGTGACATCGGGCTTGGTGAAGCCTTCGAAGGTAGGCCCTTGTGAGGAGAAATGGGCAATGAGGCCAGGCTGATCGGCACCGAACTCGTCGAAGGTGTGATTCATCTCGCCGTCGATATTCATATAAGCCTTCTTATAGCCTGTTCCACCCACCGTGATGAGTCCGGGCACTGTTCCCGGCCACCAGACAGAGTGCCCCGGCAGAGCATGGCAATAGGCATCCACACCCGTAAGATTGACAAAGGGACTATACTGGATATCGGAGTACACCCATGCCGGATTGTCGCTGGAGAGCAGGAAAAGGGCACCGCAAAGCAAGAGATACGCCGGATTGGAGAAATCGGCCCTCACGTGGAATACATCGCCACGTTCATCCTGCAAGTCGCTTTTCCACACCTTCAGCCGCACGTCGCCGAGGGACAACTCCGTGCTAAGCACACAGGTATCGGAGAGGTTCAACACACTGTCGGTGGTGAGGCGAAGCGTCTTGTCGATGCTCAAGCCCATAAGCCGGACATTGAGAAAATCGAAACGCATATCCTGATTGCCCGGAGTGACGACATCCATATCGATGATGTGCCCGGCGCCTACGCCGTTGAGGATGGCAGCACCCGCCTGAATCACCCCTTCAGGTTTCTCAAGACAGGCAGAGCGTGTGCCGTCGTTGCCGGCAGCTACAACAATGATGCGGCCCGGTCCGGTCAGCGACAACAAGGCCTCCGTTTCCAGCACCCTACGTTTCTCCAATGTGCAGCTCTCTCCGCTGCTGAAATTCACCACACAGGGTTTCCCATCCTTTTCAGCCTGGTCGAAAATATACTTGAACCCCAATGTGGAGACAGCGGAATTCATCTCATCCGGATTCTCAAAATCTTCTGAAAAAGAGTTGAAATGCGCCACATACAGGTCGGCATCAGGAGCCATGCCGGGATATTTATCGTCTACCGCCCTTCCAGCCATGATGCCCATGACATGGGTGCCGTGCATAGAGGAAGCAGCCTGCGGCGAGTTTTCATATTCCGCCAACTCATCTTCAGAGGTCATGGCACGTCCCAAACTGCCGTCCCCGTTCTCCCAGCAGAAGTCATAGCAATACCTGATGCGTGAATTACCTTCAGCATCCAGGAAAGCGGGATGCGAGAAATCATAACCCTTGTCGAAAACACCTGCAGCCACCCCTTTGCCCGTGAAAGCCTGCGGCAGACCCTCTCCAGCATAGACTGGAGCGGCATTCACCTGCCCAGGCGTGACGTCCATGGCCAACTTAGGCATCTTCTCCGCCTCGATGCGCTCCACCCTTCTGTCGGCAGAGAGCGCAGCCAAGTTTTGGTAAGGGATGTTGACTATGAAGATGCGTCCGATACTGTCGACGACTTGGCAGCCATAACCTGTCAGTATGTCAGAGGTCTGCCTGCTGTCGGTAAACGACATCAGTGCCATGACACGTTTCCCACCCAATCCCTTCCTCTGAGCGGGATTGGTATCCAAAGCCGAGACGGTCTGTCGGAGATGAGGAGAGAGTTTACGATAGTCGGGGCTAACTGCCTCGACGCACTCTTGCGCCACGGCCGGTGCAAGGCATAACAGCGCAAGCACAAAAAAAGAAAATCGAAAGAGTTTTGTCATCTTTGATACGTTTAGAAAACAAAGATAAGGTAAAAAAAAACAAATAACCAACTATTTGAATACATTTTTTCCATATAAATCTGTTATAGGAATCTATGCTAATGAAAAGAAACATTTGTCTACACTTCTAAGAAATAAACACCTAAGTAACTTAAAAAAGGAAAGAAATTATCATAATAATCGTAAATATACAGAAAAGAAACAGAAATTACCGTAATAAACGTAATTATTCGGATAATTCTTTTGGAACACTGATGCACAGGGACACGGAGGATTTTTTCTACGTTAAAGAATGTTTTTAAGGATTGAGAATATCAGCATATAATAATTAGTTTTCCATTAAATAGAACAAAAAGGCAGATAAATTTTGATTTTATCGACCAATTGACTATTTTTGTCGCAGACATTAAACAAAACGTATATGAAAGTGCTACACACCCTTGTTGTATGCCTGCTGTGCGGATACTGCCTTCATGGCAACGCACAGGCCACGGCCAAAGAATGGACCCTGCAAGACTGCATCGACTATGCCCTGCAGAACAATATCCAATTAAAGAAAAACCGCATTACCCGTCTCTCGGCAGAGGAGGACATACTGCAGTCGCGCGCCGACCTGCTCCCATCGCTCTCCGGAAGTACCAACCAGAACATGGTTTACCGTCCGTTTGTCTCTTCGGGACAGAGCACGGTGGCCAACGGCTATGTGCAGTCGAGCATCGACAAGGTCTACTACAACGGCAGCTACGGCATCAACGCCAACTGGACCGTGTGGAACGGCAACCGCAACAGGAATGCCATCAAGCTGAACCAGCTCGCCGCCCAACAAGCAGAAATTGACTCGGTGACGATGGCCCGCTCGATAGAAGAACAGATTGTGAAACTCTATGTGCAGATTCTCTACACCACCGAGGCCATAGAAGTGAACCGTCAGAGCCTTGCCACAAGCAAAAAGAATGAAGAGCGCGGCAAGGCGATGGTGGAGGTTGGGAAGATGAGCAAAGCCGACCTTGCCCAGCTGACCGCCCAGCGCGCCCAAGACGAATACAACATCGTGGCCGCAGAGAACAACGTGAAGAACTACACTTTCCAACTGAAGCAGGTGCTGGAACTGACGGAGGCCGACCAGTTTGAGATAGCCGTCCCCACCTACACCGACGCACAGGCCCTGGAAGAGATTCCCACACTAAGCAGCGTCTACGCCAAGGCATTAGAATCACGTCCCGAGATACAGAGCGCCAAGCTCGCCATCGAGAGCAGCAATGTGAGCATAGACATTGCCAAAGCTCAAAGACTGCCCACCATCGGTGTGAGCGGCACCGTAGCCACCAACACCACATCGATGGACGACAGGTCATGGGGCTCCCAACTCAAGACCAATTTCGATATGGGTGCCGGTGCCACGCTGAGCATCCCCATTTTCGACAACCGACAGGCCAAGACGGCTATCAACAAGGCCCGTCTGCAACGTGAGAAGAGCCTTCTCGACCTTCAGGAACAAGAGAAGAACCTCTACAACACCATTGAGGGCTACTGGATAGAAGGCATGACCAACCAGAGCAATTTCAAGGCCGCCCGAGAGGCCACTAAGAGCCAGGAAGCCAGCTATGAGCTGCTGAGCGAACAGTTCCGCCTTGGTCTGAAGAACATTGTGGAACTGATGACCGGTAAGACCAACTTAGTCACCGCCCAGCAGAACGAGCTTCAGAGCAAGTACATGACCATACTCGACATATACCTGCTGAAACTGTATCAGCGATAACCTTTGCCAAACAATTATCTGAGAACATATTTCATAAGAAGGAACGAAGCAGTTTGTAAAACAATAAACAATAGAATATGAAAAGGATCAGCAAGATATGGATATTTGTTGTTCTGCTGGCTCTTGCAGCAGTTGCATTCTGGCTACTCTCTGGCAACAAGAAGAAAGAGGTGGTGAGTTTCAACACCGTACAGGTGGAGGAAAGCAATCTGCAGAACAGCGTGACCGCCACCGGCACCATAGAGCCCGTCACATCGGTGACGGTAGGTACCCAGGTGTCAGGTATAGTGAGCCATCTGTATGTAGACTACAACAGCGTGGTGAAAAAAGGCCAGGTGATAGCTGAGCTCGACAAGACCAACCTGCTGAGCGAACTGAACACCGCCAAAGCCAACCTGTCGAGTCTTCAGAGTGCCCTCAACTATCAGGCCGCCAACTTCAACCGTTACCAAACCCTCCTGAACAAGGGTCTTGTCAGCGCCGATGAGTTTGAGACCGCCCAGTTGTCCTACCGTCAGGCTTTGGAGCAAGTGGCCCAAGCCAAGGAGACCGTTCAGCGAGCCCAAACCAACTTAGGCTATGCCACCATCACCTCACCCATCGACGGTGTGGTGCTCTCCAAGTC
>JAEEGL010328193.1_pt1 | contig 35031 bp, 30 predicted proteins | sample 9134231 | NCBI WGS metagenome assembly JAEEGL01 (sample SAMN16246548, study PRJNA631951) | gut metagenome | biome: gut microbiome; feature: rumen; material: fiber-attached | host: Bos | place: Iran: Karaj | collected 2018-10 | reverse complement strand
TGCTTGACAAATCAAGAATAAGCTGTTATAATGATGAAGCTGTCGCGGTGAAGTGCTTCAAAAGAAGTCAGTTCTACGCGGCAAAGTGGAGAAACGGCCCGGTAGTTCAGCTGGTTAGAACGCTAGCCTGTCACGCTAGAGGTCATGGGTTCGAGCCCCATTCGGGTCGCCATTTTGCTTCTGTAGCTCAGTTGGTAGAGCAGGGGACTGAAAATCCCCGTGTCGTTGGTTCGATTCCGACCGGAAGCACCATTTCTGCGGATTTAGCTCATCTGGTAGAGCGCCACCTTGCCAAGGTGGAGGTAGCGAGTTCGAGCCTCGTAATCCGCTCCACATTTTCACCGTATAGAGAGAGTCTATACGGTGTTTTTGTCAATAAGGAGGTAAATACTATGAAAGTAACATCCGCACAGGCAGCAAAAATGCTCCGTAAACTTGAAGATGACCGTCAGAGCCTTCTGTCCGCCGAAAATATGAGCAGAAGCTTCCGCGCCGCGGTAGGTGAGGATATCGAGTCCGTTCGCCCGGATTATGACTACGAACAGACACAGAAAGCGATATATGAGATTGAGGCAAAGGTCCGTAAGCTGAAGCACACCATTAACCTGTTCAATATACAGCAGGAAGTGCCGGGATTTGATATGACAATAGATCAGATGCTCGTTTACATACCGCAGCTAAGCAGACAGCGCGCAAAGCTTGCAGAAATGAAGTCTGTACTGCCTAAAGCACGCACGGAAATGGGTCTTAGAGCATCGACCGTCAACATAATAGATTATACCTATGCAAACTACGATATAGAAAAGGCGGAGCGCGATTACAACGAGATCTCCGATACACTTGCACGCGCCCAGACCGCACTCGACACGGTGAACAATACCGTGACTTTTGACGTGGAGTTATAAATCTTTTCCGTCGGACGAAAAGAGCAGCAAATACACAGAATTATACTTAAATTCCGGTAGGTTCAATGATAGAGTTTTCCGTTATTCAATTTTGTTATTATTTATTCGGTTATTGTTCATGGTTAAGGAAGACATCTTTTATCATTTTCCGCAGCACTTTTCTGTCCGTAAAAACTTTACCCCGCGGGCCGAAGTACGGTTATAGGCTTTTTTGAATATTTCTGCAACCTTTTGGGCGATTGCGAAGTGTTATGTATAAATGACCTTTGAAAGGAGCGATAATATGAGACTTGAGAAAGCTTTGTCAATACTCTCTGCCTTTGCAATTATACTCACCGCAGCCGGCTGTAAGTCGCCGGAAACACCCGCTACGGAAGCTCCCGCGGCTTCAACATCAGTGGATACAACTGCGGCGACTGCAACAGAGATAGCTGCCGAGACCACCACAGAACTGACGGTCCCGGCCGCGGAGACTACTTCCGGCGCACACGAGCCCACAGATACTACCGCGGAAACGTCACTCGTTGAGGTCACAAGTATCACCGAGATAGACGGCGAGGAATACATTATCGGTTACACCTCGTCAATGGGGGAAACGTCCGTACCCGAGACGACAACAACTGCCGCTTCGTCTGACGATACCTCCGAAGCAGGGACGACCACGCCTGCTGCCGCTCCTACACTTGACAACATCGGTATGCGCATTGAGAGCGACGGTGTTATCACAACTGACACTGAAAGCATAAAACTATATGTTGAGTACATCGGAAAGTCAGCCGAGGAAAAGTTCATCACCGGTGCGGAATATGCTTTGCAGAAATATGACGGCGATCGCTGGAGCGCTTTCCCGTTCGCCGAAGAGATGAGCTGGATAGCTATTGCGTACGAGATCAGTGCAGAAAGCTGCAAAGCGTTCACCGTATCGCTTGACGACAAGCTCTACAGAGAGCCTGTTACAGCCGGAAAGTACCGCGTATTGAAGGATATCAGTGGTGTGGTATTCGCCGAAGAGTTTACTGTTTCAGACGCAGCTCCCGAAAGTGACTCTGCGGGTGCTCCCACCGATAAAGATATAAGAATGACCGTTATTGACAGCGGAGATATCACCACCGATACAAAACAGATAAAAGCTAAGATAGAATATATCGGCAATTCCGACAGCGCGAATTATTACACGGGTGTAAATTACGAGCTCGAAAAATTCAACGGCGGCGAATGGAAAAAAGTACCTTTTGCCGAAGATATGTACTGGAATGATATCGCGCTGGAGCTTGGCAAAGAAAGCAGGACGCAAACGATAGCTGTAGAGCTTGACAGCAGCGTTTACAGTGAACCTGTCACCACGGGCAAATACCGTGTCGTGAAGTATATCAACGGCGGTGTTTTCTACGCGGAATTTGAGATAAAGGCTGCTTCCGAGGGAAAAAAGGTGATAATAAGCGAGGACGGCTATGAAACGCTTGATATTTACGAAATAAAGCCTGACGAGTTCATCTGCTACAATTACATACCGCTGCCGGGGACATACCACATTGTATGCGATACCTCGAAGTTCTCGGAATACTGCGTGGGTGACAGGATTGAAGTTCGCGGTCTGATGTACACATACTCCGACGATGAATACGACAACATCTATTTCGAGCCTGTCGAGATCACTCCGAGCACTGCACAGCTTGACCCCGATGTTGACTACAAACCGGTCATCTACCTCTATCCCCCCCGGACGACCGAAGTAAGCGTGAAGCTTGACTACAATGGCAGACTGACCGTTACAGATCCCGAATACAAGGACGGTTGGACAGTCACCGCGAGACCGGACGGTACGCTTGTTTATGAGGACAGGGAATACCCGTATCTGTTCTGGGAGGGTAAGCGCAACTACGAGCTTTCGTTTGACAAGGGCTTCTGTGTGAGCGGTGCCGATACAGAAGAATTCCTTCGCGAGAAGCTGGCGCTGCTCGGCCTGAATGAGAAGGAGATCGATGATTTCCTCGAATTCTGGCTGCCTTATATGAAGGATAACGCCTATAATATCATTTCGTTCGCAGGCTCGGAATACACCGACAATGCAAAGTATGATATCACACCTGCGCCCGATACCGTTATACGGGTGTATATGCAGTTTATGGCAAGCGATACGCCCGTTGACATATCGGAGCAGGAGCTTGCACCCGCGCCGGCCAGAAGCGGATTTACTGTAGTTGAGTGGGGCGGCTGTGTCAGAAAGTAAAGATAAGCATAAACAAAAAATTCCCGCCATCCGACGGGAATTTTTTGTGCTGTAAACTGAGCGTTTGTGTCATTGGTATAATACGAAATATCTGAGCGAAAAGCGGAGTATATCTCATAAATCAATGATGCAGCTGAGGTTTATTCACCCTTCTGCTTTGCGAAACACTCGCTGCAATAAACGGGTCTGTCATCACGGGGCTTGAAGGGAACTACCGCTTCCTTGCCGCAGCTCGCGCAGACAGCTGTGAACATCTCCCTGTTTCTGGAAGCGTTCTTCTTAGCGTCTCTGCAAGCTTTGCAGCGCTGGGGCTCGTTTGTGAAGCCCTTCTCGGCATAGAATTCCTGCTCGCCGGCCGTGAAAACGAATTCGTTTCCGCAGTCTTTGCATACAAGCGTCTTGTCTGTGTACATACGATATACCTCGCCTATATTTTTTTGACTGTTTGCGGTATCGCACCGCGGATTCCTGGCAGTTGTACTACTGCCGAACAGTCATAATAAAAGCTCTCTGAGCTTTTTTCTTGCTCTTGACAGTGCGTTGTCGGCGGATTTCGGGGTGATATCCATTTTTTCGGCTATCTGCTTATAGGAATACCCGTCTATATACAGCCTTAGCGCATTGTATTCTTTCTCGGTAAGATGCGAGAGCAGCATTTCCACTATCTCGCTGTCGTTTTCTTTTGTGATGACGAGTTCTTCCGCAGCCGAACCTTCATCCGGTACGAGCGTGACATCGAAATCCTCGTCCTTTTCGAGTCTGCCGCGAGCTTCCCTGAGAACAGCATTTTTCATACGGTTCTCGATGCATTTTCCGGCAAACGGGGAGAACGCACCCTTGTCTGCATCGAAAGCCCTCACTGCCTCGAACAGTGCAAGATACCCCTCCTGGCAGAGATCCTCGGGGTCGGTATCCGCAGTGTGGAGCTTTGCGGCCTTTATGCGTATCACACGGGAATAACGCGATATAAGCAACGCGGTCTCGCTGCTCTGCATAGGATCGGCCTGTTCTTTAATGATACCGACAAGTTCTTCATCGGAGACCTTCATCCGAACCATCCTTTCCGATACTACACGCCAATATTATATCACAAATATTTCACATTGTCAACACACTTAACAGCATTTTTTTTACAATCTGCAATATTTTTTTCTCCCCTCGGTAAAAATGTTACCGCCATGGCAGTCTATCGTGACTGTAAGAGGGAAGTTTTCGACATAGAGTTTCTTTACGCTTTCGCATCCGAGGTCTTCAAAAGCGATTACCTCACAGCTTTTTATACACTTGCATGCCAAGGCACCGGCTCCGCCGACAGCGCAGAAATACACGGCCTTGTTGCGCTCTATCGCGTCAATGACAGACTGATTTCTTTCACCCTTGCCGATCATAGCTGCGAGCCCCAGATCAAGAAAACGTGGCGAAAAAACGTCCATTCTGCTTGATGTGGTCGGGCCGCATGAACCTATGACCATACCGTCTTTTGTTCCGGTAGGCCCGGCATAGTATATCACGGCCCCTTCGAGCGCGTAGGGAAGAGGAGCCCCCTTGTCCAGAAGCTCGGTAATGCGTTTATGGGCTGCGTCGCGGGAGGTATAGACAGTTCCCGAAAGCAGAACCTTATCACCTGCGTTAAGTTCCGGTGATAAGGCTCTGAGATCCTGTACGTTGATACTTCTCATATCAGAAGGTCTGAAAGGTCGGAATCCGCAGAAAGGTCGGAATCATCGACTAAAGTGGAGTCGCCGAAATCCCACGGGTCGCTGCTGGGCTTCTTTCTGAATGCCATACCGTCGGTCTTCTTGGTCTCTGCATTGGTCTGTGAAGAGCCTGCCGCAAAGAGATCCGCGAATTCTCCGAAATCATCACTCGGAGTGCTGGGCAAAGCATCATCGGGATCAAAGTTGAGGTCTGCGGGTGTGAGATCTTTGTTTGCTGCCTTTGCAGCCGTATCAGCGTCTGCCATCATAGATGCGAGTGTATCATCATCCGTGCCGCTGGGATCGATCGCGATATCGAAGATATCTGCGCCGAGATCGTTGCCCTTTTCGGGCTTAACGGTCTTGTCAATGGGCTTGATCTCAAAGTCGTCCGTTCCGACAGGGTCGGGAGAGGAATCAAGTGTGAAGTCGTCAATGGCGCCGACACCTTCCATATTGATAAGAGGCATTTCGCCGGACATATCGTCGTCTTTGGGCGGCGTCATGAAGAAGTCTTCAAAGTCGGAATCAAGGCCGGGTCTGTCGGTCTTATCCTTTGCCGGAGCAGATGCCGCAGGTGCGGATCTGCTCGCATTGCTGTCTTCAAATACAGGCGCAGTGATAACATCGGGCATATCAGCCATAAGATCCTCGTCGGAGGGCTCGGGAGAGTCTATCTCCATAGAGGAGATGATGTCACTGTCGTCAAACTCGTCGTCGTCATCATCAATGATATCGGAGCCTTCAGTATTTTCGTATGTCGTCTCGATCTTGAATTTCTTCTTGATGTCGTTGAATTTTGCCTCGCTGAACTTGCTGTCGTCAAATTTAGGCAGCTCGAGCTTTGCCTTGAGTTCGCCGAAAGTTTTTTCGAGTTCCGCACCGATCTTTGAAATAGGGGAGAGGTCTGCGGCATTTGCCTGTACCTTTGCCGCGGCCTGAGCGTCGTTTATCTCGCCCTTAGCGCCCTTTATGCTGATCTTTGTGCTGTCAACAAGCTTTGTGATTCCCTCGATATCGCCCTTTGCATTGGTGAGCTTTTCGGTGAAGCCGTTGATCTGCTTGGAAGTTTCGCCGAATTTACCGGTCGTCTCGGACATTTTCTTGGATGCCTCGGCGATAAGCCCGGTAGCTTCTGTCATGCTTCTGGTAGTCTCGCTGAACTTGTTCGAAGTCTCGGTCATCTGCTTCGAAGCTTCGTTGATCTTGTCGGTCGTTTCGTTGATCGACTTCGCGAAGCCGGTGATCTTGCTCGTTGTATCGTTGATAGCCTTGGAGAAGCTGTCTATCTGGCTGGTGGTATCGTTTATCTGTTTGGATACGCTGTTTATCTGGGTCGTGGTATCGTTTATCTGCTTTGCTACATTGCCTATCTGCGAGGTGGTGTCGTTGAACTGCTTGCAGATATCGTCGATCTGACCCGTAACGCCCGAGATCTGGGAATTGACGGAGTTGAACTGCGTGGAGAAGGAATCGAACATCACGGTGAGGGAGCCTATCTTGCTTGTGATATCCTTTATCTTCGCAGCGGAGTCCTTCTGATCCTGCTCGGTCTTTTTTATCTGTTCGTCGAGACGCTTCTTTATGTCATTTATCTTGTCGGTGCGCTCTTTGAGCTCTGCTTCTACATCCGCTTTGTACTTGTCAACGGCCTTTACGGTCTCCTCGGCGTATTTCTTAGCCGTGTCGATAAGCTCCTTGGCGTACTTTCCTGCCTCGTCGAGAACTTCATCCGCGTTGTGCGTGGTAACAGGCTTTGCTGTCGAGCCGCCGCCTCTCTTTTTGAGGTCAAGGTACTTGGCTTTCAGAGAATCGTACTGCTCGCGTACCTTTTTCTCCGACATCTTTGCCATAGCGCATTCTTTGTCGAATTTTGCAACATTTCTGCGCTCGTCGAGCACACTCTTGCGAAGCTCCATTATCTTCTTATCGCTCTCGGCCTTAAGGTCGTCAATAAGCTTCTTTGTTTCTGCGGAGCTGTCCTTTATAACGGGAGCGGTCGCTGTCGCAACAGCCTGTTCGGCCGCTTTCTGTGCATTCTTGGCCTGTGCGCTCTCCTTATGAGCATCTTCAAGGTTTGTCTGAAGATTGGCAATTCTTCTTTCAAACTCTATCTCCTGCTCTTTCATCTGCTTTTTAAGCTTGTTTATATACAGGTTGACCTCGTTTTTATCGAAGCCGCCCATGGCAGTCTTGAAACCAAAGCCCTCGCTGTTGGGTTCCTTTTTATCCTTGTTCTTGTCCTGTTTAGCGTCTGCCATAAAAATACCTCCATAGACCGAAGGGGTACGAGCGACCGTTCGGTGAATTCTCAAAACTGCACAAAAAATGGGGTACAGTTCCCTAATATTTATATTATATCAAAAGATTATAGCTATTTCAATAGTCATTATTGATAAAAATGCACAATATTTTTTTATGTTTTAAAAGAAATTTGAATTTTTTTCGTAAAAAGTATTGTTTTTTTTCCGGAAATGTGTATAATATAATAGAGGGAAAATAATTTTTATGGTTCCGAGCGGAACGATATACAAATAATTATGTATAAGGAAGGTAATAATTATGCAGGATAAAACAATGACTTTCTCCGTTAAGGACGAGCGCGACCACGAAATGAAAGAGATTCTTATGACGGTGTATCAGGCGCTGAACGAAAAGGGATATAATCCCATTAATCAGCTAGTCGGGTATATCCTGTCCGAAGATCCCACATACATAACGACCTACAACAATGCAAGAAGCCTTATCAGGCGTATCGACCGTGATGAGCTGCTCCAGGCACTCGTTAAGAACTATCTCGGTGAATGACACCGCTGTATCAGATCACTTAAGCCCGTGGAACCATGTGTTCCGCGGACTTTATTTTGTACATCCGCTTATTGCGTCGATGACCCATTCGTATTCCGGAAAGTCGTTATGTATGCGTTTTTCGCAGCGTAAGATAAATCCGGCGCGCTGGTCGTCGTTGTCGCGCATGGCCTGTTTTGCCCCCCACAGATGGGTGTAGTCGTCCTGTGCTATGAACAGCCTGTTCATATCCATAAGCGGCTCAACGGGCGTTTCCGTCAGAGCGCACAGCATACCGAGCAGACGCTGCTCGGCGAATACCATCCTGCATAACCTGTCGCCGCATTTGTCAGCGGAAGCGGCTTTCATGAAAGCGATCGACTGATTTGCGTAGAAAAGCCTGAAAGAGTCGTCCGGAATATAAAGAAAAGCGGTATTACAGGGCAGAACGGACATATCAAGCTGTTCGAGAAGCGGGAAATTGCGCACCCCAAAAAGCCGGGGGTCGGGGTAGATATCCGGGGAGAGGTACTCGCGGTGAGCACAGGTCACTGCCGTATCGGAAAGCTCCAGAGTTTTCCATATTATCAGATCTTCGTCCACGAGCGCGGCGTTCTGCGGTATGTCCCGCAGCGCGATAAGCTTTCCCGCGGCCCAGAACATATCCGGGTCGATGCCCTCCGTGTCGGTCGGTATCAGTTCAAGCACAGCGTTCCAGACCTTGTCGAGACCGTTCTGACGGTAAAATTCCGCAGCGATGCTGTCCGTTACCATAAAAATATCGCCGTTCAGCTTACGCCACTCAAGTGCGGAAATGACAGTGCAGAGCAGTGAGAAACGCTCTATCGTGTATTCCGCGCCGGGGTGCCGAGAGAAAAACGGCGCTGTTGAATTGACGTGTATCCCGTTCATATCAGATTTATCCCGTATCCATAAGCGTTAAGAGGGCAGGAGGACAGGTTTATCAGCGTCCTGTGATATTCCTCGGCAGTTATCGTTACACCGGTATCGGCGCTGCGGAAGCTGCCGTTTTCAGCAAAGAAGCGGTCTGTGCCGCCGAAGCTGCCGAAGCTTCCCATAAAGCCGGATGACAGCAGACTGACGAAGTTAAAGAAGCTCCCGAGGCTGCCAAAGCTGCCGCCAATGCCAAAGCGGTATGAGCCGAGCGTGTATGTTCCCCACAGGAACGAGCCTGTGAAGATACCCCTGTAGGAGCCGTAGCCCGTGAAGCTTCCGAATTTGCCGAGAAGTCCGTACAGTGAAAGGTACGAGCCGACCGAGAATGATGTTGTGTAGCCGAACAGCGCGGCAAAGCTGTATGAACCGAGCGAACCGGCATAGAAAGAGCTTGTCCCGATACTGCCGAACGCTCCGAAGCTGTACGACCCGAGAAGACCGCTGAATGAGCTTGCAACAGCCTGTCCGGTAAGGAATGCCTGATAGGAGCTTATCCCGTAGCCCGATGAGGCTGCCTCGGTCAGAACTGACGGAAAATAGCTCCTGAATGAGCTCACAGCGCTGAATGATGAGACCGCGGTGTCGGAAACGACCATTGCATTTGTGAGACCGGCTTCTGCTGCTTTTTTTGCGGGAATGCTTATCACAGGCGCGGGAACGGGTGCTTCGGAAATTTCCGTAAGCTCGGTGAGGTCTCTTTTTGTCGGAACAACGCCGAACGCGAATTCGAGCTGTCTGCCGATATCGCCGTTGGTATCGATGCAGGAAAGGCGGTCGAGGATATCGTTTTCGCCTATCTCGGATAAAAAGCCGCGAAGGCTCCCGCCGAGGAAATATCCTGTGAGCGCGGCTGTATCAAAGTTGTCGCGGAGCTCTCTGATATTGCGGATCTTTCTGCCGCAAAGGCACAAATACCAACTGCAGTTCTTCAACCGACGCTCACCCCGCTTTCTGTATAAAATATCTCTGATTTACTCTTTATGCCTGTTAAAATATTACTGTAAGTAATATTAATGGCGGATTTGTCGGATTTTGCATAATATTATTTATATATTATACCACAATTATTAACTTTTTGCAATAGTAAATTGAAATATTTAGTGAAAACGGGGTGAAATATACACATTTCGCCGTCAGGCAATAAGTTTGATACCGAGTACAGTCATATCGTCCTGTGTTTCCTTGTCGGCTGAAAGGCGCAGAGCCTCTCCGATCGTCGTGATGATGCTTTCAAGGTCGGCGTGCCTGTCACGCATCACGACCTGTTCGAGCCAGTTTTTGTCGAGTTCGGCGCCGTCGCTCGTCATTATTATTATATCTCCCTTTGCGAGCCGGAACGTCTTTGCGCTGCGCTTTGTCTCAAATCCCACACCGAGCGGAAGTCCGCTCTCCTTTATCTCGGCGAAGGTATCTCCGCAGCGGATATATGCCGAAGCACCGCCCGCCTTGCACATCATCACCTCACCTGTGTTGAGGTCAATACGGCAGAGATCGAGCGTTGCAAAACTCTCGTCGGCGGATTTTACCATAAGCGACGTGTTTATCATCTCAAGCGATGGGTCGAGGTCTATACCGGCTTTCAGGAGCTTAGCCAGCATACCGCAGGAGAATGCGCTGTCAATGCGGGCCCGGCTGCCTGTTCCCATACCGTCGGACAGTATCATGTAGGCATAGCCTCGGCCATCGGTGAAGCATTCCGCACAGTCGCCGCTTCGTCCTTCCTGCTTGCTTTTGCGGAATATCCTTGTCTGAACGTCATAGCATGTGCGTTCCGATATTGTGATATGCACCTTTCCGGCGCACTCGCTTATCACGGGCAGGTCGAATTCCTTACGCAGAGCGAATGCAAGTCTGTCAGCAAGCTCTTCTCTTGAGATATCGGGCAATCCAGCTCCGTAAGCGTCAACGCTGAGCTTTCCGCTGATAATCAGAGCAATGACCGATACGTCTTCGCACCCGGCTTCGGTGAACACCTTCTCCGCTTCAACAGCGGCTTTCTCGTCGTATGTATCGTTGCGCGCGAGTTCCTCCGACATCCTTTTGAGCATTGTTCCCGTGGCGCCGAGCTGATTTGTCAGAACGGTGCGCATTTCCGTGACCTTGTGCGCCGCGCTTACCGCCGAACAATACACCGCATACTGCTTGTTGAGCGCTGCCACGAGCTCGGAGCGCTTATCGCATTCGTGTGTCAGATGGCCGCCGAGCATCGTTTCATTCACAAATGAACCGGTTTTCAAACTGTTCACAGCCTTGTTCATAATGTCGGCGGTGTCATTGTAAAGTTTACCCCAGCAGGTCATACAGCTTTTGCAGGTCTTACACACACGGTCGGCGGCTTTCATATACACCCACGATATATCGTTGAGATTTTCGGTTTCCAGCGCTTTTGCTGTCTGTATCACCGCTTCCCGCATTTCCTCGACCGCACTGCCCATATTGCCGAGGCGCTTTCCGAACGCCGCGAAGGGCTTGGACGGCGCTGTTATCACTGTGCTGCCGAACAATGCCGAAAACGGAGAAAAGCGCTCCGGTATCGCCATATAAAGTGCTGCCGCACCCGCCGCGGATATTGCGGCAATACCGCTTGCCGGGGTTATGCCCGTTATCAGTATCCCCACTCCTATGACGGCGATGAACGCGCAGGAGCGGGTGATTCGGCCGTACCTGTCAAACAGCATTATGACGGGTGCAGTGACTGATATAAGAATGCAGGATGCCGAAAAATCGGCATTTCCCGCGGCGATACCGGCCGATGACAGCACGGCGCATACCGCGGCGGCGGCGTCGGCTCTCATTTCCGAAGAGCAAAGTATAGCGAGCACAGAGATGAACACACCGATGTTTATTATACCGATATCAAGGCTGGTGAGAGCGGCCGTTATCAACACAAACAGAACGCATACCGCCGCTGTCACAGCAGGCTTCTGTTTTGTGAAAATAAGGCGTTTTCCGGACGCGCGGAGCTTTTGCAGGCATAGCACAAATATTGTCGATATAACGGCATAGGCAGCTGAAACGAATATGTCATACACGCCCTTTGCAGTGAATATATTTGCAAAGAACAGGCATATCCCCGTAATCACAGACTGTATCACTCTTACCGCCACGGAGCGCGATAACGGCAGGAATGAGCTTGTAATAAAGTGAAACAGCGTTATAACGCCCATTGCTGCGATATGCGCTACGGTCAGCGCTGCACCGCCGTGTATGAAATATCCGGCTGCGGCGCCGACGAAAACAAACAGGCATTCAAGCCCGTTTACGGCTCCGAGAGCTGCCGCGGCGAACGGGGCAGGGTGTCCGAACAGGTCTGTCAGCCCGAGCACGAGCCCTCCCGCGAACAGAGCGGCCCCCTTTAGAATGCCGATATCCCTTTCTCCGGCACCTGGTTTTGAAGCGATACTTCTTTCCATTTTCATCATCCTTTCGGTTTATGGTTCAGACCATTTTACCACAAGGACTGCGAAAATCGTGTCGGAAAAAGGGATATGTTATTTTTTATGTGAGATCTTATCGCAGATAGCGGCAAATTCCTCCATTTTCAGCTCTTCGGGACGTGCTGACGGCTTTATGCCACATTCTTCGAGTATTTTTGCAAGCTCCTGCTTGGGGAGGCCGGTCTCTGCGCTCAGCGGATTGAGCATCTGCTTTCGGCGCTGTGCGAACGACGCTTTTATTATACGGAAGAAAAGCTTCTCATCGGCGACCGGGTAATTCGGCATGCGACTGACATCAAGGCGTATCACCGCGCTGTCAACGTTCGGAGCGGGCATAAAGCTTCCGCGGCTGACTTTAAACAGCATTTTCGGTGTGCTGTAGTAGCGTACTGCTGCTGTCACCGCGCCGCATTCTCTCGTTCCCGGTTCGGCGCAAAGCCGGTCGGCAGCTTCTTTCTGCACCATTACGGTGACTGCCGTAATCGGTAAGCGTTCCTCGAGCAGCTTCATTATCACCGGCGAAGTGATGTAATACGGAAGATTGGCGCAAACGTATATTTCATCGTATCCGGCGAGCTTCTCGCGTATAAGCGTGTTCATATCGGTTCTGAGGACATCTGCGAAAACTATCTCGATGTTGTCGTATTCCGCAAGGGTCTCTGAGAGCACAGGCTTCAGCCGTTCATCTATCTCTACAGCGATCACCCTGTCACAGCGCATCGCAAGCTCTTTTGTGAGCACGCCGACGCCGGTTCCTATCTCTATTGCCGCAGCGCCTTTCTTACAGCCGCCGAGCTCGGCTATTTTCGGACATACCGAAGGATTTATCAGAAAGTTCTGCCCGAGTGCTTTCGAGAAAGTGAAGCCGTGGCGCTGCATAACGTCTTTTATCGTGTTAATATTGGTTAATTCCATAGCTTGTCTCTGATAATTCACCCCCTGTTTTTTTAGCAGGGGGTGAGTGGTTTATTTCTTCTTCATTCTGAGTATCGACTTTGCGGGGAATTCTGTCGGGCAGGGGAGGGAAAGCTTTTCCATAGCGTGATTGGCTATCTCAACGCTCTCGCCCTGTGAGTTGATTATCCCGGTGAGCTGCAGCTCTGCGGGCTCTCCTTTGGGTGGGAGGATTTCAAGCGTATCGTTCACGGTGAAGTAGCCGCGCTGTGTGATGTTCAGCATGCCGTTTTCCCAGCTGTCGGCCGTTCCGATAAAATCATATTCGCGGAAATATCCGCTGTCCGGATAATACTGTTCGGCATCGCCGTGATCGTAGAAAAATCCCGTGCAGTAGGGGCGGTGACTGACCTTGAATACCTCGGAGACAATACTTTGGGGGACTTTCTCACCTCTGAGCGCATAACCGAGCGCCTTTTTGTAGGCGTTTGCCGTTACCGCCGTGTAATATGCGGACTTTGCGCGGCCTTCGATCTTGAAGCTCGAAACACCCGCTTCGATAAGGTCGTCAAGGTGCTCTATCATACAGAGATCCTTCGCGTTGAAGATGTATGTTCCGCGTTCGTCCTCGGTTATGTCGTAGCTTTCGCCCGGGCGCATATCCTCGATAAGATGATAGTTCCAGCGGCAGGGCTGTGCGCAGGCACCGCGGTTGGGGTCTCTGTTTGTGAGATATTTCGACAGCAGACAGCGGCCGGAGAACGATACGCACATAGCGCCGTGAACAAATACCTCTATTTCGAGGTCATCGGGTATCTTTTTCCGCAGTTTGGCTATTTCCGCAACGCTGACCTCTCTTGCGAGAACAACGCGTTTTGCGCCGAGACGGTACAGTTCGTCCGCACAAGCGTAGTTCATTATGCCGACCTGCGTTGACATGTGTATGTCAAGTTTCGGAGCGTATTTCTTTGTCATTGCCATAACGCCGATATCGGCTACGATCGCGGCATCTATGCCGGTCTCATAAGCTTCCGCGATAAACCGCGGGTAATCGTCCGCTTCGTCGTTCGTGGGTACGGTGTTGCAGGTGAGATAGACCTTTGCACCGCCGTTATGTGCGTATCTTACTGCCTCGGCAAGCTGTTCGGGGTCGAAATTCTTCGGGCCGGCGCGCATACCGAATGAATGTGCACCGATATATACGGCATCACAGCCGAAATCCACGGCAGCTTCGAGACATTCCGGCTCTCCTGCGGGGGCAAGTATCTCGGGGAGTTTATTCATATCTGTCAGTACCCCCGTTTATCTCACTTTCTATTCTCTCGGCATCCGCAAGATCGGATGCGATACCTGCCGCAACAAGGTTCTCCTCGTGTTTTTCGATAGTCTCCGCATAGAATATCTCGCCGGTGTCCGCATTTGCACAGAAGTAGAAATACGGTGTCTCGGGAGCATACAGCACCGCCTTGATCGCGTCAAGACCGGGATTGCACACGGCACCCGCAGGAATACCCTTGCAGACGTATGTGTTGTAGGAATTGTATATGCGGGTCTTTGAAGCGTCGGTGCCTGTAATATAGGGCTTTATGTCATTTTCAACGTAAAGCACGGAAACATCGGACTGGAGATAGGGATAAGTCGCGGAATTGCGGATACGGTTGAGGAATACGCTTGCGACATTCCCCATATCCTCGGCGTATGCGGCTTCACGCTGAACAAGAGACGCGATGGCAACGACCTCGTCGAGCGTCATATTCATCTCGCCCATCCGCTTGTACATCGCACGGGTGATCTTCTCGTTGAAGTTCGAGTACATCTTCTTTGCGGCAAGTTCTGCATTATCCTCGGAGGCTTTCTTCATTTCATCGTATGCTTCCTCGGCAGTCTGGTTCTTGCCGGGTTTTCCGCCCGTTTCCATTTTGTTGACGACGTAGAACTGGTAGGTATCGGGGAAGAGGTAGCCCTCAAGCTGGTTGAATTTGAGCGGGCTTTCCTTTACGCGGCGCTCGAATTCATAAATGTTCTGGATATTCTTGTAATATTTTTCAAAATCTTCCGCGAAGCAGACATTGTTCAGTTCAAGCAGTTCGGCTATCTCATGCGCGGTCATACCTTCGGTTATACGCACATCGACGGTCTTCTGCTCTGTAGTCTCAGTCCGCAGCAGGGTGAGCAGTGTGCTGTAGGACATGGTGGAGCTTACGGTGTATCTTCCACCGACAAACTCCTTGTTCACCTTCTTGCCCTGCATCTCTTTAAGCCTGTCGAGAAGTCCGCATGCGGTCTTGAAAAATCTTGCGTCGGAAATGATGTTGTTTTCCGCGAGTATAGCCGCGACTGTTTCGATATCGGCATCGTCGGGGATGTCAATGTCTATCCTGAATTCAGATGCCGCAACGCCTGTGAAGTCGAGCGCCCACTTTACAAGGTAGTTCGAGGCGTAGGCCGACGCACCGAGTATCGCGACGCAGAGTATCACTGCGATAAGGATATACGCGAGAGTGCGTGTGCCTTGTTTCTGCCGTTCATATCCGCGGCGGAGCTTTGCTGCGAGGATTTTTTCTTCGTGTTCTTCCTCTTCCTCGGCATCAACGTCGTCCTTCATCGAAACACTGCGCATCTTCGGGTCGTTTACGGCGTTCATAAGGCGGGTAGCGGTTGCGTCGAATTCCTCGGCCTCGTCGGAGCCGTCCGTGATATCAAACACCTCGGGAACATCCTCGGGCGGAAGGGAATTGCGCTGCTGCTCGGCTATTTCCGAAGCCTTCTCTCCGAGAGCGGCAGAGAGGCTTTCCGCAAGACCCGGTATCGCGGTACTTTCGGCTTCCGTATCGGATCTTTTTTCTGCCTTTTTGTCGGGCTTCTTTTCGGCTTTTTTCTCCGTTTTCTTCTCATGAGGCTGCTTTCTGGGCTTAGCCTTCTTTATTGTATCGTCCGTTGAAGCAGGAGCACCTTCACCTTGGGATACAGCCTGCGCTATAACAGGCGGGAGCGGTACCGGCATGGACAAAGCTTCCTGCTGCGGGGTCTGTTCGGGCGAGCCGATATCGGAATGCAGCATTACAGTCTCGGGAACTTTTTCCGGAGCGGCAGGGTCGCCCGGGTGAACGATAACTGTCTCGGGTATCGCCTGCGGAGCGTTATTGCCTCGTATCACCGAGTCGTATTCACTGCGGGAGTAGGTCGGCTTTCCGACCTGTCTTTTCTTGCCTTCATGTGTGAAAAGAACACCCTCAAGGTCGTTGCTGCCGCCGAGCTCGTTTTCCGGTTCGGGTGGAAGTCCCATTTCGGCACGTTCCTCCGCGGCCTTCAGCGCCTGCATCTTGCCGCTGTGAAGATATGCCGCAAGGCTTTCTATGTCATTGTATTCTTTTTCTTCCTGATCCAAAATCGTTCACCTCACTTTCGCGGTATTGCCTTTATTTATTGTATATCCCATTCTCTGTTATGACAACATTCACGGGAAGGTCAAATTCGTCGGTGGGAACTTCTCCGCAGCACTGTTCATAGCAGATGCCGACGGAATAACCGGGATAGTCCGCAAGAAACCTGTCGTAAAATCCGCCGCCCCAGCCGAGACGGTACCCGCGTTCATCAAACCGGAGAGCGGGTACGATACAGACAGTGTTTTTAAGATCACTGATCTCTGTTCCCGAAACCGGTTCGTCAACGCCGTAACGGCTCTTTATAAGCTCCGAAAGCGAAGATATCACGAGAAAACGCATATATCTGCCCTCACACTTAGGAACGGCGACCGTTCTGCCTTCTGCGAGCATTTCCGTGATAAAACGCCTTGTATCGACCTCTATGCCCGATGATGCATAAACGAAGAATGTATCGCACTTTTGCACCGCATCGAGCTTCATAAGATTATTATATATTTTTTCGTTGAGTTCTTGCCTGACGTTTTTTTCCATTTCTCTGCGCTGACGGATAAGCTGTTCGCGCAGTGCCTTTTTGAGTTCAGACACAGCGCATTGCTTCTCTGATCTTGTCGGAGGCGGGCTTGCCGGAAAGGACCTCAACGAGCTTCAGACCGAATTCTGTAGCAACGCCTGCGCCTCTCGCAGTGATGATGTTCCCGTCATGCTCGACGGGGCCGCCTGTGAAATCCGCGCCTTCGAGGAAATCCTCAAATCCCGGGAAGCAGGTAGCTTTTCTGCCTTTGAGCAGACCCTTTTTGCCGATTACCGACGGAGCCGCGCAGATTGCTGCGATGTACTTGCCGTTGGCGGCACAGAAGTCTATCATATCCTGCACAGTGCGGGACTTCTCGAGATTGAGTGTTCCGGGCATACCGCCGGGAAGAACGATCATATCTATATCGTCGCTTGCCGCGATATCGACCTCTGTGACATCGGGAACGACCGTAACGCCGTGGGAGCTCGTGATGACCTCCTCACCGATGCCGACGGTGACTACCTTCTGCCCGTTTCTGCGGAGAATGTCGATGGGAGCAATAGCTTCCGTTTCTTCAAAGCCGTTTGCGAGAAATACAAGTATCATGGTGGTGTGTCCTTTCTATATGTGTTTTTGTAATGCGTTCATAATATCGGCGCTTATATCCGTTACGGGTCTCGGTTCGCTGTTTTCGCTGCAGTTAATGATATTCCAGCCGTATCTTTCCGCAGAGAACATCGCAGCATCCCTGCAATGCCGCAGGTAGGCGATATCGCGTTCGTGTATGTCCTTCTTTGACTCGTCGCCCCCGTAGCGCTTCAACAGAAGCTTCTGCGATACATCGGTCGGCATATCGAGGAATATCGTAAGGTCGGGGCGCGGCATACCGAGTTTAACATATTCGAGGTCGGTGAGCCAGTCAAGATAACCTGCCCATTCCGAGCTGTCAAGTTTGGTCATCTGATACACTGCGTTTGAGGAAACGTATCTTGCCGAAATAACGGGTCTGCCGCTTTCGTAAAGCGCTTCCCAGTGCGTTTTGAAGCTTGTGTAGCGGTCAACGGCGTACATTATGCTCGCGGAATACGCGCTCTTTACGGGGTCGGTCTCCGCGAAAGTGCCTTTCAGGTAGGAGCTGATTATCCTGCCGCTGTCCGAACCATAGTACGGAAATGTTATGAAATGCGCGTCGGGAAGCTTTTTTTTCAAAAGCTCGAGCTGTGTGGATTTGCCGCTGCCGTCAAGTCCCTCAATAACGATCAGTTTTTTCATACAGTGCCTGCTTTCAAAATGTTACCCTATATTTTACCATATTTATCGCGCCGCGTCAAGTGTTTTTGCAATAAAAATGCCGCAGTCCGTAAACCGCGGCATCTGAATGATTATTTACTTTACAATAACTTTGATCTTTATAGAGGTGGAGCCGCCCGATGCGGTGATAACGGCTATTCCTGCCTTGATACCCTTTACAACGCCCTTGGAAACGGTAGCGACCTTCTTGTTGGATGTCTTCCACGATGCGGAGGAGCTGCCTACGGAGAGGTTAAGGGTAGAGCCTCTCTTGATAGTTACGGTGAAATAGCTGTCGATAGAGGCAGCCTTCTTGGAAACAACTATGTTGGAGTAATCACTGTAGGCCTTTCCGTCATTAGCGTTTTTATAAGCACGAATCCTGAACTTGTAGCTCTTGGTCGTATCGACCTTTGAAGTGGAGTAGCTTGTCTTGGATGAGCCTACCGTTGCGAGTTCCTCATAAGCATTGCCTGTGCCGGTCTCGGGCATATAATAGATCGTATATCCGTCACATCCGGAAGCTTTTGTCCAGGAAAGCTTGACAACCTTGCCGGAAACGCTTACCTTAAGGGTAGGCGTCTTCGGCTTTTCTATAGTGTCAACCGAGCCGGATGTGAATATCTTGGTAACATAGAATACTGAAGAGAAGCTGGAGTTGTAAGCTACGTTGTTCTGGAGAATGAACGAACGGATTTTGAAATCGTAATCGTAAGAGGGATCAAGGTCATGCTTCTTAACACCTACACGTTCATAATTCCCGTGAACGGTAACAAGCTTTTCGAATTCATCATAAGTATTGCCTCTTCTGTACCAGATCTCAAAACCGGTCGCATTTTCAACCTTGTTCCATACGAAATAGGTGGTCTCACGCAGTGTGTCGTACTTTACGGAGATAAGATATGTAGGTGTGGGGTGGGGAACGTTATCTGCTCCCGAAACGATGGATGCACCGGGGAAAATGCTGAATACAAGCGCGGCGACGAGTATGAATGCCGCAAATTTCTTAAATGATTTCACAATAATGTCCTCCTTGTGAATAAAAAATTTATAGACATATTATACCGCGGCAGATATGTTTTGTCAATAGGTTTTGTTAAATTTGACAAAAAATTATAATAGCATCAGGCTTTTGCCGAGGTCGGTGAAAACAACAAAGAGATTGACATAAGGCGGAAAATGTGTTAAAATAAAGGCTATACCGCACAAAGAGCGTGCGTGTATCGCGCAGTCAGTATTTTTTTGCGCACACTTTTATCGCCGCGTCATGCGGCGTTTGGTGTGCGCTATGTAAGCCTCCATGCTTGCACGTCAGATTGTACAGAGATTTTGCAGGCTTACTGGCGTAAGTCAAGAAATTTCTGTACAATATGCCGGAATAATATGCAAGTGAGACGCGTGCGTCTCTTTGTGCGGTATTGCCTAAAATATCTGTTTTGTCGGAGGTGTCGGTATGCTGATCCTTGCAAGTAAGTCGCCGCGCAGAAAAGAACTGCTTTCAATAATAACTACTGAGTTTGAGATAATCCCCGCTGTCGGTGAGGAACGTGCCGACAGGACGCTCCCGCCGGATGAATATGTCCGCGAGCTCGCATGTCATAAGGCAGAGGAGGTCGCTGCGCTGCATCCCCATGATGTGGTCATCGGTGCTGACACGATAGTTGTTGTAAGCGGGGAGATACTCGGCAAGCCGAAGGATGCCGCAGACGCCGGAAGAATGCTGAAACTGCTTTCCGGCACGGAACACAGTGTTCTTACCGGAACGTGCATAATATCAAGTGACAGGAACGCACTTTTTTCCGAGGAAACAAAGGTACGTTTTTTTGAGCTTTCAGACAAGGAGATCGATGATTATATAGCTACGGGTGAGCCATTCGACAAGGCGGGCGCATACGGGATCCAGGATATCGGGGCGCTGCTCGTGAGCGGTATCACCGGGGATTACTACAACGTTATGGGATTGCCTGTGGGGAGACTTTCGAGAGAGCTTCGAGCTTTTTTGTAAAAATGTATTGATTTTTGCTATAAGAAATGTTATAATACAATTTAAAGTATGTTCGGGGCGGTGATAGCGTGAAGCTGATAGATGTGGGCTACGGCAACAGGATAAACAGTGACCGTATCGTTGCGGTCATCGGCGCGGAGTCCGCTCCCGCAAAGCGTATAGTTTCCACAGCGAAGGACAGGAACACCGCTATCGACGCGACCTGCGGCAAAAAGACCAAGACTGTTATAATAATGGACAGCGGTCATGTTGTTATGTCCGCAAAGGAACCGTCGAGCATCAGCGAATAGATGTTCACGATCGGGAAAATCAAGAAAAATAATTCTGAGGAGCGATAAAAATGTCAAAAGGTATTCTTATAGTCGTTTCTGCGCCGGCTGGCTGCGGTAAGGACACACTGCTCGAACAGGCACTGAAAGCAAACGATAACCTCTACTACTCGGTATCGGCGACCTCGCGCGCAATGCGCCCCGGCGAGACCGACGGAGTAAGCTATTTTTTCAAGACCCGTGAACAGTTCGAGGATATGATAAAGAACGGCGAGCTGCTTGAATACACCGAGTATGTCGGGAATTATTACGGAACGCCGAAAAAAGCGGTAAGTGATATGCTTGAAGCGGGAAAAGACGTTATTCTGAAAATAGAGATAGAGGGAGCTGCAAACGTTAAAAAGCTGTTCCCTGAATGCACACTGGTGTTCATACTGCCGCCATCTTTTGCGGAGCTTGACAGAAGACTCCACAAGCGCGGCACCGAGACCGATGAAGTGATAAAGCAGAGACTGGAAACTGCCCGCAAGGAGCTCGCGTTCGCAAAGAATTACGACTATCTTGTGACCAACGCGGCGCTTGAGGACGCGGTGGATGACTTCCTCGCGGTGGTCCGGGCCGAGAAGTGCAGACGTTTGAACCGTCCCGGAGTGATCGAGGAGCTGCTTGCCGAATGAGCCATGCTCAGTCGTTATATGCACAGGTCGCAGTCGAAAAGACAACATTCGCGTTCGATTCGCTGTTCACATACGAAATACCCGGTGAACTGGATGTCCGCGTCGGGGCAAGAGTCATAGTTCCGTTCGGAAAGGGTAACCGGCATCGTGTCGGCGTTGTATTCGCAATTACGGACGAAAGGCCCTCCGGAGCGGTGAAATCCGTTATTTCCGCGGCCGACGACGGTATGTTCCTGAACGAGGAAATGCTTGCACTCGCGGAATATATGCGGGAAACGACCTTCTGTACATATTACGACGCCGTAAGAACGATGCTCCCGCCGGGTCTGGCGGTCTATATCAATGAAAAACATTCCTTCAATATCAGCAGAGCGCGGCTTGCATCTGCTGACGGTGAGCTTTCCGAAGCGGAAAAGGAACTTTCCGGGAAAGCCGAGCAATGCGCGACCGAGAAAGAGCTCGAAGCGCTTCTGACACTCCCGGAGAATTCCGGGACAGTGAAGCTGCTCTCGGAAAAAGGCATTGTGATGCTGCACGAGAGTGTTAAGCGCAGAGTTGGTGACGAGACCGAGAAGACTGTCAGCCTTGCGGACGAGCTTCCCGAAGATATAAAGCTGTCGCCGAAACAGTCGGCTGTGATAGATACGCTGTCCGACGTAGGGAGCGCCACGGTAAAGGAACTCTGCTACCTGTGCGGAGTTTCCGCATCGGTGGTGAAAAGGCTTGCCGACAAGGGCGTGCTGCATATCGACGAGGTCGAGGTCTCCCGCTCGGAGCTGTCGAATGCGGAAGTCACCGAAAAGCTTTCCGATATCGTGTTCTCGCCGCTCCAGCAGCGCACTTACGATGGTCTTGCGGAGCTTATGGATTCCGGCGAGGCAAAATGCGCTCTGCTGCATGGCATCACCGGGAGCGGCAAGACATCGGTATTTATAAAACTTATCGAGCATTGCGCCGATATGGGAAAGACCGCGATCCTGCTTGTTCCGGAAATAGCGCTGACACCGCAGACTGTCGGGAAATTCCGCGGGCTGTTCGGCAGCAAGGTCGCGATAATCCACAGTTCACTTTCTCTCGGCAAGCGCGCCGACGAATACAAGCGTATCCGCTCGGGTGAAGCGCGTATTGTGATAGGCACGAGAAGCGCGATATTTGCACCGGTCGATGATCTGGGGATAATCGTGATAGACGAAGAAGGCGAGCACACCTACAAATCCGAGATGAGCCCGCGCTACCATGCCCGTGATATCGCTAAACAGCGTTGTTTCAGACATAAGGCGCTGCTTCTGCTCGCGTCGGCCACTCCGTCATTTGACAGCTACTATAACGCCGGAGAGGGCAGATACGCGCTGTTTGAGATGAACGAGCGCTACAGCAGTGCGGTTCTGCCCGAGGTGAAGATGATAGATATGCGGGTCGAGGTGGAGCGCGGCAATCGCGGGAATTTCAGCTCCGAACTGCTTGACGAACTGAAGCTCAACCTTGATAAGGGTGAACAGTCGATGCTGCTGCTAAACAGGCGCGGCTATCACACCTATGTCAACTGCGTAAGCTGCGGGACGGTCGCGCAGTGTCCGAATTGCAGCATACCGCTGACATACCACAGGATCAACAACAGCCTGATATGCCACTATTGCGGACACCGTGAGCCTATGCCGAACGCCTGCCCGAAATGCGGCAGCAGGTTTCTGTATTCGAGCGGGACCGGCACACAGCGCATAGAAGATGAAATAAAGCAGAATTTCCCCGGAGCAAGGGTACTACGTATGGATGCCGATACCACCATGTCGAAATACTCGTATGAACGGCGTTTTGCTGAATTTGCTAACCACGACTACGACATAATGGTCGGTACGCAGATGATCGCAAAGGGACTCGATTTTGAGAACGTCACGCTCGTCGGTGTGTTACTGATAGACAATTCACTGTATGCGCGCGATTACATCGGTTACGAGCGGACATTCTCGCTGGTAACGCAGGTTGTCGGGCGCTCGGGGCGCGGCGTAAAAAAGGGCAGAGCGTTCATACAAACGTTCTCACCGGAACACTATGTGCTCGATCTTGCGGCAAAGCAGGATTACAAGGGTTTCTATGAGCAGGTATCCGAGGTGCGCAGTGCGCTGATATTCCCGTCGTTCTGCGACCTTTGCATGATAGCGTTCTCGTCGCAGGATGAAAGCACCGCCGGGAATGCGGCGGCCATATTCCGCGATATGCTCAAAGAACAGGCAGACAGGGCGGGGAGCACAATGCCGATGATAATACTCGGTCCGACAGCTTCCGGGAAGATAAACGGCAGCTTTCGCGCGAAAGTTATCGTGAAATGCCGTAACTGCCGCACATTCCGTGATATGATGCGGTTTGTGATGAAGACGGCGTACAAGCGCAAGGAATTCGGAAATGTGAGTTTCTACGTTGATATCAACGGTGAGATAATTTAGAAATGTGCATATTTGCAGTAGAAAGGAACAAGAAAAATGGCACTTAGGAATATTGTGAAATTCGGAGACGACAGGCTGAGAAAAAAATGCCGCGAGGTCACGGAATTCGACGACAAGCTGTGGGTATTGCTCGATGATATGTACGAGACAATGAAGTCGCAGGACGGTGTGGGGCTTGCAGCGCCGCAGATCGGCATTCTCCGCAGAGTTGTGGTTATCGACGTCGGCGACGGGCCTATCGAGATAATAAATCCCGTTATTACGCAGATGAAGGGCAAGCAGCGTGAAGTTGAGGGCTGCCTTTCTTCCCCAAATCTGTGGGGATATGTCGAGCGTCCCGCAAAGGTAAAAGTCACCGCGCTGAACCGCTACGGCAAGGAATTCAGGATAGAGGGCACTGAGCTGCTCGCAAGGGCGCTCTGCCATGAGATAGACCACCTTAACGGTATAATCTTCACCGATCTTGCCGACGAAATGGTTGACCCGAAAGACCTTGAAGAAGAGGAAGAAAAATAATTTTAATTCACGATTGTGATGTCCGCCGGCTGCGGACGGATCGTAAATGTGACTGCTCCGACAGCTTTTTGTTTTGGAAAAGGAATCGATATGAAAATTGTTTTTATGGGAACTCCCGACTTTGCGGTGCCGTGTCTTGATGCGCTGATAAACGCCGGGCATGAGGTCGCTGCGGTATTCACTCAGCCCGACAAGCCGAAAAACCGCGGGCATAAGATGACACCGCCGCCTGTCAAGGAATGCGCGGTATCGCATGATATCCCCGTGTATCAGCCGCTGTCGCTCAGAAAGAGCAGGAGCGAGGATGCCGAGGAAGCGTTCCGCGTATTGACGGAGATAGAGCCGGAGTGCATCGTTGTGGTGGCTTACGGACAGATACTCCCGAAAGAGATACTGGACCTTCCTGAATACGGATGTGTCAATGTCCATGCATCGCTCCTGCCGAGATACAGAGGCGCAGCGCCGATACAGCACTGCATAATAAACGGAGAGAAAGAGACCGGTGTCACTACGATGTTTATGGCGGAGGGGCTCGATACCGGTGATATGATACTTGTTGACAAGGTGGCGATAGATGAGCGTATGACAGCCTCCGAACTGCACGACAGGCTCTCGGAAATGGGCGCGAATCTTATCGTTAAAACGCTTGCGGAGCTTGAAAACGGCACTGCACCGAGGATCCCGCAGACAGACGAGAACACCTGCTACGCGTCGATGATAACAAAGGAAATGTGCAGGATAGATTTCTCAAAGCCGATAAACGAGGTGTATGACCTTATCCGCGGTATGTCGGCAAGTCCATGTGCGTTCACGGAACTTTCCGGCAAGCGCTTCAAGGTGTATTTCGCGGAAAAGACCGATATAAAGACCGAAAAGCCCGCCGGTACAGCCGTTGATGACAAGCTCGGGGTATCCTGCGGAGGATATGTTCTGCGCCTTACTGACGTTCAGGCGGAGGGCAGCAAGAGAATGTCGGCGGATGATTACCTGCGCGGCAAGAAAGTTCCCGCAGGGACAGTGTTCGGGGAACAGGCATGAATGCACGCGAACAGGTGATGAAGCTGCTGCTGAAAGCAGATACCGAGGGTATTTACTCGAATATCGCACTTGATGCTGCGCTATCCCGTAATGCCGACGACAGGGCATTTGTAACGGCTCTGTTCTACGGAGTTACCGAGCGGAGAATGACGCTCGATCACATCATACGGGCGCATTCGACAACGGAATTTGACGATATTGAGCCCAGTACGCTGCAGCTGCTGAGAATGGGGCTGTACCAACTTATGTATATGAACATTCCCGACAGTGCAGCTGTAAATGAGACAGTGAAGCTTGCCGGAAAGAGCTCAAAGGGCTTTGTGAATGCCGTGCTTCGTGCGTTTATCCGCGGCGGGCGTGTAGTACCGCTTGAAGGGCTTGATGAGCTTTCCGCGCTTTCGGTGAAATATTCCTGTGCCAGGTGGATAGTAAAGCTGTGGGCTTCGGAATACGGCATTGAGACAACCGAGAAGATGCTTTCGTCGTCATTCGGCAGACCTCCCGTGTATGCGCGTGTGAATACGCTGCAATGCGATGCGGACGACCTTATATATGAGCTCGCCTGTGACGGCGTGAAGTCAGAGCGGTACGGCGATGACTGTGTTGTGATCGGACAGTCCGGCGATCTGACAAAGACTGCTGCTTTCACAAACGGGCTGTTCCATGTACAGGATATATCCTCGCAGAAATGCTGTGAGGCGCTTGACCCGCAGCCGGGTGAGACTGTCATAGACCTTTGCGCGGCTCCCGGTGGGAAAAGTTTCACTGTTGCGGAAATGATGAACAATACCGGAAAGGTATATTCCTTTGATCTGCACGAAGGACGGGTAAAGCTGATAAATGACGGTGCAAAGCGGCTCGGACTGGATATAGTGACTGCCCGGACGGGGGATGCTTCGGTATTCGACGAAACGCTCCCGCAGGCCGACAGGGTGCTGTGCGACGTGCCGTGTTCGGGACTCGGTGTGATACGCCGCAAGCCCGAGATAAAATACAAGAAGAAAAGCGAGCTGGAAGGCTTGCCGGATATACAGATGAAAATACTGAACAACGCAAAGTCTTACGTCAGACCCGGCGGACGGCTGGTATATTCCACCTGTACACTGAACAGGGCAGAGAACGAGGATGTTGCGCAGAAGTTTATCGGTAGCGTGACCGGATTCAAGCTTATCGGGATGCGGACATTCCTTCCCGGTGAGACGGACGGCGACGGCTTTTTCTATGCGGTATTTGAAAGGAATTTGTGATTATGAGACTTGACGGTTTCGGTATCTTTGTTGAAGATATGGCGAAGATGATACGTTTTTACAGAGATGTGCTCGGATTTGAGATAAAGGAAGACGAAAACACCAAAAACGTGTATCTGCTGAAGGACGGCACGCTGTTCCTGCTTTACGGTCGTAAGGACTTTGAGAAGATGACCTCGCGTAAATATGAATATATCAACGGCCTGAACGGGCATTTTGAGCTGGCACTGTATGTGGATACATTCGATGAAGTGGATGCGGAATACGCAAAGGCGGTCGGAAAGGGCGCTGTGGCTGTTCTGGAGCCGACTACTGAACCGTGGGGGCAGAGAACGTGCTATATAGCCGACCCGGAGGGAAATCTTATCGAGATAGGCTCGTTCAACAGGCCTTTTGAGCACTGACAAGCGGGGCTATGGAAAAAAAAGACATACTTTCATTGACGCTGCCGGAGCTTGAAGCGGAGGTTACCGCGCTCGGCGAGAAGAAGTTCCGCGCGGGACAGATATACGCGTGGCTTCACGACAAGCGGGTCGCAGCATTTTCGGAGTGTTCCGATATTTCTAAAGTGTTCATAGAAAAGCTTGATGTGAACTTTTTCATAATGCGTCCAACTGTGGAACGGAAGCTTGTTTCAAAAATCGACGGAACAACGAAGTATCTGTACAGATTTCCGGACGGTGAGCGCTGTGAGACGGTACTGATGTCATATAAACACGGAAACAGTCTGTGCATATCCACACAGGTCGGCTGTAAAATGGGATGTAGCTTCTGCGCCTCGACCAAGGCCGGGTATGTCCGCGACCTTGCGCCGTCGGAAATGCTCTCGCAGATATACGAGACAGAGCGAGACAGCGGCAGGAAGGTCGAGAGCCTTGTGTTAATGGGTATCGGAGAGCCGCTCGACAATTTTGACAATGTGATGAAGTTTCTTTCGCTTCTGTCCTCGGAAAAGGGTAAGAATATGAGCCTGCGGCACGTTTCTCTGTCAACCTGCGGGATAGTTCCGCGGATACGCGAGCTTGCCGGTATGAAAACAGGACTTACGCTGTCGGTATCGCTGCACGCGCCGACCGATGAGAAGCGAAACGCGATAATGCCGATAAACAAGCGGTATGATACCGCCGAACTGATAGACGCATGCAAATACTATTTCGAGCAGACAGGACGGCGCATAAGCTTTGAGTTTGCACTTATCGCCGGTGTGAATGACGACATACAGACTGCGAAGGAGCTTATAAGGCTGCTTCGGCCGATATCGCCCTGTCATGTCAATCTAATCCCGGTAAACGAGATACGCGAGCGGGAATACCGGAAAAGCGCGAAAGTCCGGGAATTTCAGAAAATGCTGACAGACGGCGGGCTGAACGCTACTGTTCGCAGAACGCTCGGTGCCGATATCAGCGCGGCTTGCGGGCAGTTAAGACGTGACAGTGCCGAGACTTCCGAAAAAAAGTAACCGTTTTGTAATAAATTTGTAACTGTTTTACAGTTGATTTTATCTGAGAATTAGTGTATAATAGATAAGATAGAGATATTTTGCCCGCGGGAAACGTCGCGGGAATATTCCCGGAAGAAAAGAGGGGTCGTAAATGAAGTGCTTTTCCAAGACCGATATCGGTCTCAAACGCACCGAAAATCAGGACAGAGTATGGACCGATATGCTCGAAGAGGATGCGGTAGCCGTGATCCTCTGCGACGGTATGGGCGGTGAGAACGCCGGCAGCGTTGCGAGCGAGATGACGGTCGAGTTTATGTCCGATCGTATAAGAAAAGGATTTCGCGGCAATATCAACCGCAATGTCATTCGTAATCTGCTTATAACCTCGGTGACTGCCGCCAACAGCCTCGTGTTTGACCGCGCTTCGAGGGAGGCAGATAAGTTCGGTATGGGAACTACCTGTGTGGCCGGTATAGTCTATGCGGGCAGAGCCTATATAATCAACGTCGGTGACAGCAGGGCATACCACATCTTTGATGACAGCATACAGCAGATAACCAAGGACCATACATACGTCCGCAAACTGATCGAACGCGGAGAGATAACCGAGGAGGAAAGCAGGATCCACCCCGACAGGAACCGCATAACACGGGCGGTCGGAGCGGAACGCAACATCACCCCGGATTATTTCGAGATAGACCTTGATGAAGGCAATATCCTGCTGTTCTCGTCCGACGGGCTGCACGGATACGGCGATGACGCGGAGATAGCCGAAATAATAGTTAATAACCCGATATCCAAGGCGTGCGATCTGCTGATAGATTACGCCCTCGGGAACGGCGGACGGGACAATGTCTCGGTTGCCGTCGTGGAAGTATAATGATCCCGGATATGTTAGAAAAATAAAGACTCGGATACAGAAAAAAGAAACGTCCACTGAAAGGAACTGAGCAGAATGGACAAAAATATCGGAAAAAAGCTCGATAACCGCTATGAACTGACCGAGCTTATCGGCGTCGGTGGAATGGCAGATATCTACAAGGCGACGGATATAACGGAAAACCGCACCGTTGCCGTAAAAATACTGAAAAACGAGTTCGCGCAGAGTGAGGATTTCAAGCGTCGTTTCCGCAACGAATCCAAGGCAATTGCGCTGCTTTCTCACAAGAATATCGTCAAGATATATGATGTCGGATTTACCGACAAGCTGCAGTACATCGTAATGGAGTACATCGACGGCATTACGCTCACGGAGTACATCGAGCGGCAGGGTGTCCTCAAATGGCGGGATGCCGTGCATTTCACCACGCAGATACTCCGTGCGCTTCAGCATGCCCATGACAGGGGCATTGTTCACCGCGATATCAAATCCCAGAATGTCATGCTTATGGCGGACGGTACCATAAAGGTCATGGACTTCGGTATCGCGCATTTTAACAGAGAGACCGACAAGACTATCTCCGAGAAGGCGATAGGATCTGTTCACTATATAAGCCCCGAGCAGGCAAGGGGAGAAGCTACCGACGAGAAGAGCGACATTTATTCGGTCGGTGTTATGCTCTATGAAATGCTTACCGGTGTGAAGCCGTTTGACGGCGACAGCCCTGTATCCATAGCATTGAAACACATGCAGACCCAGCCCCGCCGTATGACCGAGATCAACAGCTCCATTCCGGAAGGCCTTGAAGAGATAACCATAAAGGCTATGCAGAAGGAGCCCTCAAAGCGTTATCAGACCGCGGGCGAAATGATAAAGGATATCGAGGAATTCAAAAAGAACCCGAGCATCGTGTTTGAATACAAGTATTTCTCGACGGACGGCTCTACGAAATATTTCGACAAGGTAACTCCCGCAGCTGCGGAAAACCAACCGCACAAGACAAAAAAGCACGCCATAGACACCGATATCGACAATGACGGCTCGGGTGACGATGATGACGACGGCCTTGGTGATGATGACGACGACGATCTTTTTGACGACGAGCTCTACTATGAGCGAAGAAGGCGTTCCCCCGTGCTTCCTATACTGTTTGCGCTTGCTACTGCTTTCGTTATCATGACCGCGTGGCTTATTTACAATGTCGTCGGTGAAGGCTTCGGAAAGTATGATGTTCAGGCCGGTGAGGAAGTCCAGATGCCGAGCCTGAAAAATATGACATGGGACGAAGTGCTTGAGCAGTACAGCGATTATAACTTCACGCCCGTTCTGAAATACGACTCCGAGACCCCGAAGAATGTCGTAATGAACCAGAGCGTTATGCCCGGCCGAAAGAAAAAGAAGAACCAGAACGTTGAGGTCATTGTCAGCAACGGTCCTAAGCTTATCGAGATAGAGGATTTCACCGGGAAATACATTGACGATGCTATTACAATGTTATCCAAGCAGGATCTTAAATCCGAGATAATAAGGACAGAGGACGATACGGTACCTAAGGACTGCGTTATCAGAACAAATCCCGCGCCGAGAGAGTTTGTCGAGGTGGGAACTACCGTTACCTGCTATGTAAGCCTCGGTTCGAGCAATGAAACGACCGCGGTGCCGCAGCTCATCAACCTTTCTCTCGCAAGTGCCGAGATGCGCGCCAAGGAATACGGCATCATCCTGACTGTTGTAAGAGAGCCGAGCAACGAGGTCGAGGAGGGCAAGGTAATTCGCCAGAGTATCGACCCGACCACGATAGTTGAGAAGAATACGCCGGTTGAGATAGTTGTAAGCAGCGGCGGAGCAAAGGAACGCGATGCTACGATCAGTATCAAGCTCAAGGATATAGCTAAGGGCGAGTTTGAGTTTAAATACTACATTGACGGTACGCTGCAGAACGACAAGACCGAGATCAAGAACCTGAGCCTTGTTGACAACCTGACATGGACGTTCACCAACAGCGGAGTTCACGAGTACGCTGTAAGAGTACGCTCAATAGATACAGGTGCGGAGGGCACGTTCTTCGTCTGCAATGTCGATTTCACAAAGGATCCCGCGGAGAAGGACTACGGCGACACATTCAACAGCAAGCTGTTCAAGCAGCTGCTCGGTGCGGTGCCGGTTGAAACACCGGCAGAGACTACGACCGGTGAGGAGGAAGAACCTCCGGAGTTCGCACTGACTCTGCCGCCGACTACGACCACAAACGGCGATAACGACCCCGAGGAGAATGTAAGTCCCGAGAACGTTACAGGGGATGATGATAACCGCGTTGTCGCGGAAGGCTGACTATGATCGTAAACGGAAGGATCGTAAGATCGGTCGGCGGGATTTACACCGTTGAAACCGAAAGCGGGGTGCTGAATTGCCGCGCAAGAGGGATATTCCGCAATAAGTCGATATCCCCGTCCGTGGGCGATTTCGTTACAGTCGCTGCGGAAGAAAACGCGGAGCCTGTCATAGACAGCATCGGCGAGCGGAAGAATTACCTTATACGGCCGCCGCTCGCGAACCTCGACCTGATAATGCTCGTGGTATCGTCGTGTGAGCCCGTACCTAACGCCTACATCATCGACAAGATGATAGTTGTGTTCGAGAGCAAGGACATCGAGACCGCGCTGATATTCACAAAGACGGACAAACGCGGCTGCTCGGAGCTTGCCGGCATTTATGAAGCGGCAGGGTACAAGTGCTTTCTCACCGATATGAACAGCGGAGCGGATGAAATACGCGCTTATGCCGCAGGAAAGGTCACGGCGCTTATCGGTAACTCCGGTGTGGGAAAATCAAGCCTTGTGAACCGCATTTTTCCGGAGCTCGGAGCGCAGACCGGCGAGATAAGCCGCAAGCTGGGGCGCGGCAGACATACCACACGCGAGGTGTCCATGCACCCGCTCGACGGCGGTTATATCATCGACACGCCGGGCTTTTCGACTGTCGATATAGAGCGCTACGGGCGCATTGCAAAGGGCGATATCGCAGACTGTTTCCGAGAGTTCGCGCCGTATATCGGAAAATGTCGGTTTGCGGATTGCGCACACCTCAAAGAGAGCGATTGTGCGGTGACGGAAGCGCTTGCTGCCGGGAATATTCCCGTTTCGCGGTACGAGAGCTACTCGCGGCTGTATGCCGAGTCGGCGGAAGCCGAAAAGAAATATTGATATATCTTTGTTATATACCTTCCCACTGCCTGTGACGGTGGGAAGGTATATGCTTTTGTACAAAAATATTGCCGGAATTTGTGCAGATGTACAAATATTCCGACTTTTATAGAAAATTTCGGAAAAAACAGTCACAAAACATCTTTGAAAAACGTTATATAAACAGAGGGGCTATTTTTCAAGTATGAACAGACTTGTGAAATGCTCTTGGGGATAGGAAATTTTAATGAAAGGTGAACGGAATATGTTAGCTGTTTGTCTCGCAATGCTGGACGAGCCCGGGGAAAAGGTGCTTTTCGAGCATATCTACAATAAGTACAGAGGAAAAATGCTCGCAGTCGCGTATAATATAACCGGTAATTATCACGACGCCGAGGAAGCGGTGAGCAATGCTTTTCTGAAGATAGCGAAATGCTTTGCAAAGCTGAAGGAACGAAAACCGCAGGAACGTGCGGCATTCTGCTGCGTTATCACCAAAAACTGTGCTTACGACATAATGCGCGACCGTGACCGGCGCAACGAGATCTCACTCGACGAGAACGAGGAGCTTCCCGACGGGAAAGCCGACGTTTCCGACGAGGTGCTGTCCGGACACGGCTATAACAGAGTGGTCGAGGCGATAAAGGCACTGCCCGAGATATATGCGCAGGCGCTCTGGATGCAGAACGTTGTAGGACTTTCCGTGCCGGAGATAGCGCGCTCTCTCGGCGAGACGGAACAGAATATCCGCAAAAGGCTTGAGCGGGCGCGTACAAAGCTGCGCGTCATACTCGAGGAGCAGGGAATTGAAGTAAACTGAGGTAATCAATATGGAAAATATACTTAACAAGGCGCTCTCGGAAGTCCTCACGCCGCGCTGGTCGGAGGAGCTTCGGGACGCTTACGACACGGGATATAAGTTCTCGGACGGGTTTGAGCTGAAAATGCGCGACCTTATCCGTAAGACTGACCGCCCGAAAAGCCGCTATATAGGTTATTTCGCAGCAGCAGCGTGTGCGGTCATCGCCATAGGCAGCGCGATCATCGTTCCGACAATTATGCGCAGTCCCGTTGATGTTGCCGAGCTGGAGCAGACCACTGTTACAGTAACCGAAAAAACGACCGCAGCTTCACAGACGATAGTTACGACCACGACCGCAAGCGAAAGCAGCATTACCACTGCCGAAAGCACGGCTCCGGACGTTACCGAGCCGACAAGCGTAAGTTCCGAGCCCGACATTTCCGTTCTGGCAGAGACCACTTCTGACACAACGGTCGTAATTACGACCGCGGAATCGGAAGTTACCGGGGACGAGATCGACGACGAGCCTGTCATAGATGATGACAGCGATGTTGAAAACAACGGTTCACAGATCATTGTTGACATGGATGATGATGTCGATGATGATATCGTCATTGACGATGAGCCAATATACGACGCGCCCGATGATGATATTTATGTGGAAAAAAAGGTGTATGACCTGCCTGCGCCGGAGCAGGGTGAGACGTTATCCGAGCTTTTTGCGGAGAATTTCCCGCAAGCAGATCTTGATGATATCTGGGCAGAGCGTTGCTATTATTACTCCGACGGAAAGAAGGAAAGCGAATACTATTTTATGACAAATCACGCGGAATACGAATTCCTGCACGAATTTGTACAAAAGCTCGGAGACGCGAAATGTGATACAGTTCTTCCCGAAGCGGACAGCACGGAATACGTCGATATAACAGTTAAGAACGGAAAGCCTTTTATTGAACAGAACACTCCGTCAAACAATTCGGTATGGACAAGATATTCCGAGTTGTACGGTATTGATGATGATAAGGAATACGACGATGAAGATGAATATCTGGGTGATGACATTGATGAGATCATCTGTTTTACTGTGAGAGTGTATAATAATAACGGACAGGATCTCGGCAAAGTAAAGCTGATTGACGAGATCATATACGGTTCAAAGTGGAGGGGAGAGGACAGATTATATAAATTCCCGGATGATAGCACGGTATTCACAATGGACGGCGAAGTTATCGAAAGACTGTTTGAAGGACTGCATGGACTGCTTTTGCCCGATGACCCGAAGACGGTCGGCGACATAAACGACAAGATGAACATTACCGCCAGTAATATATATCAGGCTTATACCGATGTCAAAGAACTGTATGATACTTCGGTCGTAAAGGGTCTGACCGACATCGTATATCTCGAAGGATTTATTGACCGCTATAAGGACAGACCCGTTAAGCAGTGCTACGGTACCGGCGCTTCGGAAGACTGCTATCCGGAAGGACAGATCTTTTTCGATATCTGGTTCAGGAACAGTGCACATCTTTATATATACCTTAACGTAAATGGGTATTGTTATATTTACGGAGGCAGACGCGCTTACCGTTTCAAGTATGACGAGGGCGAGATACAGAGGGCTATGAAGGTGTTCTCCGATGTGAACGGATATGATATATTGATATTCGATACGCTTAGCGAGTATCTCGAAAACAAGAATTTCAACAAGATAGACTCGATAGCTGTTAAGGGTTGGAAGGGCAGAAACCGCAAAGACTATTTTGTCAACGAAAGGAAAGACCTTAACAAAATATACAAATTGCTCGCTGACATATTCAAGGATTCTCACTATTTGCTGAACCCGTATGAGGTACAAGAAAACGAGGATATAGACGATGAAACGGCAGCTGACACAGAAGCAGAGTCTTATGAAGAAATAGTAATAAATGTACTTGTCTATGATGGGGTATCAATTTCAATATCTCCGAAAGAGGATATATTATGGCTCAATGATGGTGACATATTGGCATTCAAGCTGCCGGACGGGTCATCCGAGAAGATAGCCGAAGCAGTCAAATACTGGAAAAGCGTTATAACAGACACAGACAACGGGGATATCGACGATGACCGAAACGACACAGTCGTTCCTATCGAAGACGATGAAATAGACGATTAACACAAATAGCTCCCGGGACAGATTTTCCCGGGAGCTGATTTTTTCAATAGGAGAAGATGCTATAGGTTCAACTGCGAAGCCAATATAATTTTTTTGGAAGGGGGTCTGGGCCCTCCCCCTCCCTCAGGAGGGGGCTTCAGGCTGTCAAAAAACCAATCCATATCCGTTTCCACTTCGGCAGTGACGCGGGCGAAAGGTGACAGAAAGCAGATACTTACGACGCGGATCGCGGGTGCCGCGTGGCACCGCCTGGGGTCCAGGGTGTCTCCCCTACAGGG
>JAEEGL011679056.1_pt1 | contig 35032 bp, 29 predicted proteins | sample 9134231 | NCBI WGS metagenome assembly JAEEGL01 (sample SAMN16246548, study PRJNA631951) | gut metagenome | biome: gut microbiome; feature: rumen; material: fiber-attached | host: Bos | place: Iran: Karaj | collected 2018-10 | reverse complement strand
GGCAAGAAGAGCCTCAAGATAAACATAAGCCTCGCCAAGGCGAATGTCCATTTCATTGACGGAGACATGATCAGCGAGCTCAGCAACTTCGACATCGCATCCGTCAAGATCGGTTCCGACACTTATGTCAACGCAGCCGGCAAACTGATGAAGGTCCTTGCCGAAAACGAAAACGGCTACGTAGTTGAAGGCTATGACGTCGATTTCGCCAAACTGAATTCCACCGGCGGCGCCTACGGAAGCTCTTCCAACACCCTCGGAACGATGAACCTCAGTTCGCTCGAGGTAATCGGCGCATCTTCCACCGGCCAGGGCGGAAGCGTCAACCATATGGAACTCAAGGCCAACAAAGAGGCCGGCCAGACCCTTCCCCTCATTTCAAGGAAATACATTTTCGCAGCCAAGAAGACTATCCTTGCAAACAAGGGAGAAATCGGCGACCTGGTGGGCAAAGACAAACTGAAAACCTTCCTCAAAGCCAACAAGGTGAAATGGAACGACGCATGGTCGCTCCTCCAGATAGTGGACCTTGTCAGCGCACAGGAATAATCCAAGACCAATACACCCCTGATGAAAAGGACATACCTATCATTGCTGGCGGCGGCCGTGACGGCAGCCGTATCCTGCACGGGCGTCGAGCCCGAAACCCCTCCCGCAGAAGAGGAAGCCGTGGCTGAAGAAAGCCAGTCTTTCATCCCGGGAGAGATCATTATCGAATTTACGGAGGAAATGACTGCCCTCGTTGAGGAGCAGCTTGCCGAAGGAGCGTTCCTGCAGACAAAATCCTCCGACCTGAACAATATGTTCGCAGACCTGGAAGTAACCTCGGTCGAAAGGCTCTACGAAGACGGAGGCGAGTTCGAACCCGCACACCGTTCGGTCGGCCTGCACCATTGGTACAGAGTGAAATACAACCATGAAAACATCCGTACCAAGGCAGCGACAAAAGGCTTGTCGTCGATTGACGGTATCGTATATGCCGAACCTTCAAGGAAAATCCGCCAGACGGCCATATTCAACGACCCCGGACTTGCCAACCAGTGGCATTACATCAATGACGGGACCCTCTCCTCGAACCATTTTGCCGGATGTGACATCAATGTCGAGAAGGTCTGGAAGGAATACGAGACCGGCAAGAGTTCGGTCATCGTATCGGTCGTGGACGGAGGTATCGACATGGCTCACTACGATCTCAAGGATGTCACCATCCCTGGAGGCAAGGACGGCAGCCGCAACTTCGTAACCGGCGGATATACAGTCGTTCCCGGTGACCATGGGACCCACGTCGCCGGCACCATCGGAGCCGTCAACGGCAACGGACAGGGCGGCTGCGGAATCGCCGGAGGTACAGGCGGCAAAGGCGGAGTCAGGCTGATGTCCTGCGAAGTCTTCGAGGCCAACCCCGATGATCCGAACCACGACAGGTCCGGAGACTTCTACAATGCCATGGTATGGGGCGCCGACCACGGAGCCGTAATATCCCAGAACAGCTGGGGAGACGTTTACAATTCTGCAGAAGAAGCCGCCCACGGCGGGGTCGGTCCCATCAAGGGCGCCATACTGTATTTCATAAAATACGCAGGCACCGACAAGAATCCCGACAATCCCCAGCAGCTTGCTTCCAGCCCGATGAAAGGCGGAGTCGTCATCTTCGCGGCCGGAAACGATGCGTGGCCTGACGGATGGCCTGCAGAATACGATCCCATCCCTGACCTCAACAAGGATTCGAATCCCGCCTTCCACTGGCCCTCCGGCACGCCCGGCCCGCTCGTAGCGGTAGGTGCGGTCGGTCCCGGCGCGGGATATGGCGCTGACAATACAACCCGCTCTAAATTCGGTCGAGCCTATTACTCCAACTATGGCGACTGGGTCGACATAGCGGCTCCCGGAGGAGATGCCTCCTACAGCAAGGGACAGGTTTACAGCACGCTCGTCGGTGACAAATACGGATGGTTCCAGGGCACTTCGATGGCCTGCCCTCACGTCAGCGGCGTCGCCGCCCTGCTGGTATCCTATTTCGGAGGCCAGGGCTTCACCAACGCCATGCTGGTGGAAAAGCTCATAAAGGGCGCAAATCCTGACAAACTCAACAAGAACACCAATATCGGTCCCCTTCTGGACGCTTACGGATCATTCACATTCGGAAGCACGACACCTCCCGAAGCCGTGAAGAGTTTCACGGTGACTGCCCAGTCGAACAATCTCGACCTCACTTGGAAGGTGACCAAGGACGAGGACGACAAGAAGGCCTATGCATACCTTCTCGCCGCCTCGGAAGACGCTTCCCTGCTCTCCAGCATCAACCCCAAGGATCCCGCCCAGGGCATCACTACCGCAAGGGTTGAAGTCGGGGATGCCAAGGTCGGAGCCGATATCACAGGAAGGATTTCCGGCCTCAGTTTCGAGAAGAAGCATTACGTGACCATTCTCGCCTATGACTACAGCGGCAACTATTCCGCTGCAGCCCCGGTCAAGGAAATCACCACCGGCGTCAACAACGCCCCCGTAGTGGAGACCGACTATACCGGTTCGTTTGAAATCAAGGCCCACAAGACCCTGATAGTCACTTATAACATATCCGATCCGGACGGCCACGATTTCACCGTCGAGTTCGACGGCGGAAGCACGGCCGCGAAGAGCGAAATCAAGAGCGCCGGGGTTTATGTGATGACTATCGCCGGCAATGGCGCCGATCCCGGGAATTACACTGCTGTTTACACAGTGACTGACAAGTACGGGCTCGTAAACGCCTATCGGATTCCCTACACCATAAAGGAGAACCAGGCTCCGGTCAACAAGGCAGACATCGAGGACATGGTCTTCGAGGAAGCCGGCGACAGGGTGTCAATCGAGATGGATGACTTCATCTACGACCCTGACGAGGAGCAGCTTACATATGAAATCAAGTTGAGCCAGCTGGGCATCATACATCTCAACCAGGTTGATAACGTATTGAATCTTACCACAATGGACTACGGTGTGGTGGATGTGACCATTTCCGGCACCGATGCCCGCGGCCTCAGCGCCACCCAGTCATTCAAGGTCATGGTAAGGAAGAAGGATGCCGATCCTGACGTCTATCCTACAATGGTGGATGACAACCTGTATATCAGCGACGGTATCGCCAAAGAGATATCCGTAGTCTTGACCAATTCCAACGGCGCGGTGCTGGTCGAAAAGACCGAAACCGCCAGCGCATTCGATCCCATCATTATCGACATGAGCGCTTTTGCCCCCGGGCGTTACGGCGTCAAGGTCGTTTCTGACGGGAAAACAGTAACAAGAACCATCGTCAAACTGTAACGGCTATGAGAAGGATACTTACCACATTGACAGCGGCCCTGGTGGCCCTCGGAAGCGCCTATGCGCAGGATGCGGCTCTCACAGCCATGGATTTCGCAGCCCGTCCCGCTGATGCCAAGTCACTCGGAATGGGAATGACGAGCGCATTCCACAGCGTTGCCGCAAGGGTCCAGGAGGATTACAAACTGGACGCGGCCGCCTTCTATCTGCCCTGGAAAAACGCCGGAGGCAGTTCTCTCGGCTTCGGAGCTGACGTTTACGCCCGTCTCGGCAAAGGCCTCGGCCTGAACGTCAACTTCCTGATGGACAACGGGAAGAAAATTGACAATTATACCGGACCCGGTTCTTCTTCCGGAACGTTCACACCCAGTTCGATGGTCGTCGGAGGAGGGCTGAGCTACAAGATCATCCCTGCCCTTTCAATAGGAGCCTCCGTCCGCTATCTCAACGACAAACTGACCGACAGGGCGAAGTATTCGGCCATTGGCGCCGACGTCATGCTGTCCGGATCGTTCAGCGGCTTCAGCTATGCCGCCGGAGTCACCAACCTTGGCTCCAAGGTCAAGGGTAACGGCAACGAGGCGTGGCCCATCCCCGCTGCGGCAACCCTGGCAGGCAAATATACCTTGGAAAAGGATATCCACCGCGTTGAGGCGGCTCTCCAGGCGGACTGGTTCTTCAAGGGAGGCTTCAGGGCCGGCGCAGGTGCCGCATATACCTTCAAGGATATGGTTTCGGCGCGTCTCGGCTACAGCTATGGCGGCAAGAGCGTACTGCCTTCCTGCTTTACGGTAGGAGCCGGAATGAAGTTCAAAGGTTTCACCCTGGACGGCGCTTTCCTCATCGGTGATGTCACCGGAACCTTTATGGTCGCTCTCGGATACCGCTTCTAGGCGTCAACCCTGACAGACCGGAAATCCGGTCATAGCATAAACCCCTGAAAGACTCGTTTTTGATACGGTTTTTCAGGGGTATTTCTTAACAGCATCCGGACTCGCCTTCACCATGCTTCCCCCGGTGCCATAGGGCATCGGGGGAAGCGGAACTATGGAGCTATTGCGTTGTATTGCAGGAGATTGTTCTTTTCAGTGACATTACTGCAGCCGCTATGAAGGGTCGCCATCCTCAGGCCCATTCCGTCATTGGCCTCCAAAAGGCAATTCTCAACTGCTGCATCGGCGCAGTCAGCAAGGCGGATGCCATCGAGGACGTTCCGCGCAGCCTCGCAGGAAAGGATCCTGACGCCGGAACACTCCGAAAGCGTGATTCCACAGCCGAAAGGCGAATCGTCGGCCCGGCAGAAAGACACCTCCACATCTGAACAGTGGGTAAGGTCCAGGTTATGGTGATACCCCGGTCCGGGGACCACTGTGCCGCCGTTGCCCGAGATGTCGCAGTGGGAAATCCGTACTCCAGAAGCGCCTCTCACGGTAAGACCCTCTTTGGTCGCGTGCTGGACTGTAACATTCTCTATAGTAATGTTTTGTATAGAAGAGGAGCTATTCCCGAGAAGGGATATCCCTCCCCTGGAAGGAGACAGGAAAGTAAGCCGCTGCCACCGGGCCCCGTTCGGATCGGAAGCCGTCTCCGTAGCTGACGCTGCCTCGAGGAGGAAATTTTTCAGTTTAATGTCCCGGATATCAGGAGAAGCCGCCTCGAGAGCATATCCGCCAAGTCCGGGACGCATAAAGATGACGCTCGAAATTCCCTCACCGGAAAGGATTGTTCCGCTCCGTAGAAGAAGGGGCGCCTCGATTACGTGGATCCCGCTTCGAAGGACAACCTCGATTCCCTCGGCTGAAGCCTTGTCCAAAGCGGCCTGTATATCATCCCCGGGGCTGACATACAGCACGTTGTCTCCATATGAAGGTACCTCAGCCGGAGCGCCGGAAACAGACGGCAGCATAGCCCTTGAATCCGGCCCGACTGCCGCAGGAGCGCCGCTTGAGGACCTCTTTCCCGGAGCCATAGCCGAAAGCAGCATCAGTAGCGAAGACTTCTCCCTGGTTTTCTCCAGTATCTTTTCGAGGTACGGCATATCCATGCCTTTCTGTCCCACAAAATATTGGTATGCAGGCTCATAGAGATCCCTGAGCGCCCTCGCCCTGTCGGAACGGACTCCGAAAACCGGTATTTCTCCACCAGACAGATAACGGCAGCAGTACTCGGTTCCGAGAGCGAGACGGTTGCCCGCCACGCAGAAGAGGTCCACGCCCTGCGAAAAAGCCACCCTCGATGCCCTTAGGAGCTCCCCGACTCCCATCTGGACGTGCCCCCAGTCCCTGGTGGTTTCCTGGATCTGGCCCGATGGATATACATACTTTAGAAGTCCTCCGTTACCTTTTCCGACACAATAACGCTCCACGGCACGGTTAAACACTTCCACATCATCGGTCCAGACTCCGGCGCAAAGCATGAAATGGATGATAGCCGCATCCCAGTTGCCATTGGCCTCGGGGAAGAAATCCCACACCGAAGGAAGCAGCACCCGGCGGACCATCTCCGTAAAAGCCTCGTCGTCCTCATCCGTCCATACGGAAGAGGTATATTTCAGTATTTCAGCGGCGTGCAGCATCCTTACCGAGGTCCATCCGACATTCAGCTTGGCATTGTTGCCTTCGAAATCCCAGAGATTGTCAGCCCATGCACGGAGGATCCTCTCCGCGGTCCGGGAAGCCTCCTGATCATCGAAGATATACCCGGCATAGGCATTGAGGAGAGCCTGGTCGCTGCTCCTGGAAAGGTCCCGTCCTCCGCTGTCATTCGCCCCGTATGCGCCTGTGGAGACGTGGGTGAAAGGTTTCGGGACATAAGACCTGTCAGCCTCACCGTCAAGACGCTTCGCAGCCGAAGCCCAGGGCTCTTCTCCACGGGATACAAGGTCCTTGACATATTCCATGTCAGGGAGAGTCTGCATCATTCCGGGATGCACGAACTTGTGACCGGAGGGTAGCAGGGGTACATCCCTGCGGACAGCATCCTGGTTTCCGCATCCGGACACGAAAACCGGGACAGAGAGCATCAAGGCGGCCGCCACGATACCGGATAATCTTGAAGCAATCATATGTAAATCAGATTGTTAAGTTTGGCTCAATATACTAATTCGACCAAAGTTTCCTGACAGTCTTCTCGCCGTTATGCCCGTCCGGGCAGGCCGGGCTGCGCCTATTCAGGCGGTACCATCGCTCCTTGCCGTCTGCTGAGACCCTCATTCCGGGCATCTGGATGAATCCGTTGGGGTCAGTTTCGTAAAGGAACTTCACCGCATACTCGAAAAACTCGTTCTGATAATCCTGGCCACAATGGCTTATCCACGAAATCTCGTCATATCCCCAGGCCGTATAGTCGTTCACATCCGGTATCCCGGGATGCTTGGTCTTGCCGAAATTGTCAAACTCCAGTATATATGGAAGATGGTCGCATTCCCAGCCGGAAGGGGTGACGCCGCCTTTGGTGCGGGAGATTATGCTGTCCAGGTATCCGGCTTCCAGGACGACTTTCAGGGGCTGGTCGGGCAATTCCTTGAGTCTCAGAGGGAAAGACGTGAAATCAAGCAGCAGTTCGTTGCCGACGGCGGTTCCTCCCTGAGTGGAATGGGCGTCGAAGAGTATCGTCCCGCGGCGAGCCTTGGTCCTGGCAGCCTCCCTCAGCATCGCCTGCACTTTCTTCATGGAGGAATAATCTCCCTTCTCATTCTTGCAGATAAGGTCGATCTGCCCGAGATGGAAAGCTTCGATTCCGGCCTCCATATACTTGATGCCCATGAAATAGAACCATAGCTGCGTTTCCTGCCTGGTCATATCCGGTACTGAAGCGTCCCTGCCCCACTGGTTCCTGTAGGACCCGTCCGGAAAACACATCGACTCGTAGTTGAAATTGCGGTTTTCAGGATAAAGGTTGAAAGCATTGAACACCCATTCCGGAATCCTTACCTGCTCTATCTGGCTCTTGTAAACAGCCTCGAACATAGCCGCCTGGAAAATGGCGTCAGGGTCCTTTGCGTGATAGGCATCCACCTTTTCCTTGGCATTCGCAAGCCACCGGGGATTGTTGAAAAGGGATTCGTGGCCCCATACATAGATAGAGCGCCCTATGAATTTCGCACCGATGTCAAGGAGCATGCGGGTATCATCCTCACGGCCGAAATCGCCATCGTTGTTCATGCCTTCGGAACACAGGTATTCAGCCTCGGTGATTGCCCTTGAAAGGTAATTGTCAAGCACTTCCCTGGAAATCTTCCCTCCGGAAAAGGAATAGTTCCCGGTATTAACGTATGCCGAAGGGGCGGCCTTTCCGCTTCCGGATCCTCCCTTGCAGGAGAAAACCACCATGGAAAGGAAAGCAATTCCCATAAGGAACACTACGGACCTTTTCATCTGCTCCATAGTCTCTTGATCGTTTCTTCTCCGTTATGTCCGTCCGGGCAGGCGTTACTGCGGGTATTCACACGGTATATGTTCTCCGTACCCCCTACCGACAGGCGGAGGCCCGGCATCTGGATGAATCCGTTGGGGTCGTTCTTGTATAGGAAATCGACTGCATATTCGAAGAATTCGTTCTGGTAATCCTCGCCGCACTGGCTGATCCAGGAAATCTCGTCATATCCCCAGACGGTATGGCTGTTCACATCCGGCTTGCCTGGATGATCTGTCTTCCCGAAATTGTCGAACTCGAGAATGTACGGCTGATGACTGCATTTCCACCCGGAAGGAGTGGTCCCGCTGTTCGTGCGGCCTATGATGCTGTCGAGGTACCCCGCCCTAAGGATCGCCTTCATAGGCTCATTGGTTATTTCCCTGAGCCTAAGGGGGAAAGATGTGAAATCCAGGATCAGTTCGCTGCCGACTGCGGTGCCTCCCGTAGTCGAATGGGCATCGAAAAGGATTGTCCCGCGGCGGGCTTTGGTCTTTGCCGCCTCGCGGAGCAGGTCCATGACCTTTCTGATCGAAGAATAATTGCCCTTCTCCCCTTTGCAGATAAGGTCGATCTGGCCGAGATGGAAGGCCTCTATACCGGCCTCCATATACTTGACACCCATAAAGTAAAACCACATCTGGGTCTCCTGCCTGGTCATATCGGGCACGCTGGCCTCGAATCCCCACTGATCCTTGAAGGACCCGTCCTCGAAGCACATTTGATAATAGTTGAAACTGCGGTCTTCGGGAGTGAGGCCGAAAGCCTTGAACACCCAATCGGGCACCTTGATCTGCTCTATCTGGCTCTTGTAGATGGCTTCGAACATTGCCGCCTGGAATATCGCATCTGGGTCCTTGGCGTGGTAGGCATCCACTTTCTTTTTGGCATTGGAGAGCCAGGCGTCATGGTTGAAAAGGGTCTCGTTGCCCCATACATAGATCGAACGCCCTATGAACTTCGCTCCAATGTTAAGCAGCATGCGGGTATCGTCATCAGTACCATAAGCGGCGCCGTAATTCCCCGGCGAACATAGATACTCGGCTTCCGTGACCGCCCTGGAAAGGTAATTGTCAAGCACTTCCCTGGAAATCTTCCCGCCGGAGAAGGAGTAGTTGCCGGTATTGACATACCAGGATGGTTTGGTATCCCCTCCTTCTTCGCCGCCCTCTTTACCTCCTTCGCTGCAGCAAAGTAGCGGAAAAACCGCCAGCAAACAAACTAAATATCTGAATCTCATATGGTTATAATTAGTCAGTCATAGTAAACTCGAGAACTCCGCCCTTCATGATGTCGTCGTAGTCGATCCAGCCCTTGTCATAAGGTTCGCCGTTGAGTTTCACCGACCCTATGTACGGGTGGTCCTTCCCGTTGCCATTTGCCACAATCCTGAAAACGCCGCCGGGGACGTCTATCTCAGCGGAATCGAAAATCGGCGAGCCGAACCAGAATCTCTTGCTGCCGGGCTCGGGCTGGAATATGCCCATCGATGAAAGGATATACCAGGCGGATATCTCTCCGCAGTCCTCGTTGCCGGCTATGCCCTCGGGGCCGTCGGTATAAAGTCCGTAAAGCACCTCGCGCACCTTTTCAGCAGTCTTCCGGGGTTCTCCGGCCATCGTGTATAGGTATGTGATATGATGGCTGGGCTCGTTGCCGTGGACATACTGCCCGATGAGGCCGGTAATGTCCGGAGAAGCATTCTCGCCATCCACCCTTTCGTCTGCAAGAAACAGTGTATCAAGTCTTTCCAGCATCCGCTCGCGGGAGCCGTACAGAGAAATAAGGCTGTCAAGGTCATGCGGCACGAGCCAGGTATACTGCCATGCATTGCCCTCGACATAGGGGGAACCGCGGTGATTGGACTCGTAAGGGTTGAAGGGTTCGAGCCAGGAACCGTCGCTCTTGCGTCCCCTGATGAAAAGGGTCTCCTTGTCGAAGAAATTCATCCACGAATGGCTTCTCTCCCGGAAATATGCCTCGGCTTCCTTGTCGCCGAGGACCCCGGCTGCATTGGCGAGGGCCGCGTCGGCTATGCAGTTTTCCATATCCTGCGCAACCGAGCCTCCCCTTATGATGTCAGCCGGCGAATAACCGTACTCGAGCCTCTGGGGCAGGCCGCGCTCGGGAACCATTGCCGAGACCTTCAGGGCCTCGAGCGCCCTTCCTTTATCAAAGCCGCCGATGCCTTTGACGATGGCGTCTGAAAGCACGATTATTCCGGCATGGCCGGGCATCGTTCCGGTCTCGTTGGCCACCAGGTGCCAGATGGGGAGTTTCCCCTGCTCGTCGAATATGTCCAGCATATTGGCCATCATATCCCCCACCCTGTCGGGCTCGATTATGCTCAGCAGAGGCATCTCCGCACGATAGGTGTCCCAGAGAGAATAGACCGTATAGGTCTTGTGGCCAGGATCGGGATGGACCTTGTCGTCGGCTCCGCGGTAGGCTCCGTCGACGTCATTGAAAATGGACGGATGGATGAGAGCATGATACAGGGACGTATAGAAGATCCTCTTTGCCGAAGCGTCGGAAGTCTTAATTCTGATCTTGGAAAGCTCTGTCTCCCAGGCCTTTGCCGCATCGGAACGGACTTTTTCAAAATCCCAGCCGGGCTGCTCTGCCAGCAGGTTCGCCTCGGCCGCTTCCATGCTGACATAGGAAATTCCCACCTTCACCAGGATCTTCTCCCCCTTCTTCGTCTTGAATCCGACGCGGGCGTAAAGGCCGTCCCTGAGCGGAGTGAAACTGTCGAACGGACGGGAGAACTCGGCATGGAAGAACGTCTTCTGGTTCTTGGCCCAGCCGGACGAAAACCTCCATCCACGGACGGCGGTGTCCGATACTTTCTCTATCTTCCAGGAGGTCGCACGGTCGAATCCGCCGCCGTTCTCCATATCGAATATGACAGCGGAAGAGTCGCTCTGTGGGAACGTATACCGCTGGATGCCGGTCCTTTCCGTAGCCGTCATCTCGGCCAGTATGCCATAGCGCTCAAGCGGCACGCTGTAATAACCGGGGACGGAAACCTCCCGGCTCCGGTCCGCCTTCGACCACATCCCGCCTGAAGGATTGTCCAGGCTGCCCCTTTCCGGGGTAATGCTTCCGGTAACGGGCATGAGGGAAATATCGACAAGGTCGCATATTCCGGTGCCGCTGACCCTTGTATGGGCGAAGCCCACCACCGAAGAATCGGAAATATGGTAACCCGAGCACCAGTCCCATCCCACAGATACGCTGAACGGGCCCAGGGCCACCATTCCGTGGGGGACGCTGGCCCCGACGAAAACGTGTCCGTGTTCCCCGGTGCCGATGGAAGTATCGACCCAGGAAGAATATTTTGGTGTGCAGGAGAAGGCCGTAATCACGGCAAGAATGAGTAAAACCGGTTTTGCTTTCATAATGAGAGGCATTTTTACAAATATAACAAGTTCTGTGAATCAACCGACCGCGAAAACGATTATTTTTGTATTAACAAGAATCTCGATATGAAAAAAAGGATCAACCTGGAATGGACGCTGGGATGGAGCGACTCGAGCGAAAAACCGGCCGATATGTACCCCTGCCATGTCCCCGGATGCGCCCAGCAGGACATTGCTGAAGCCCTCGGCTACCCTGACTTCAAAGTCGGCGGCAACTACCGTCAGTTCGCATGGATGGAGGACAAATGGTTCCATTACAAGGCCTCGTTCCCGAAGCCTGAACTCCGGCACGGAGAGTCCCTCTGGTTCGTATCGGAAGGCATCGACTACGAGTGCACCGTGATTGTCAACGGAGTCCCCGTCGTTCCGCACCACGAAGGCATGTTCTCCCGGATTGAAGCCGACCTTAGCGGTTGTCTCAAAAAAGACAACTCATTGACAGTCAAAATATTCCCTCATCCGAAAAGGCCAGGGGCCGCGGTTGGCAGGGAAGAAGCTTCAGCGAGTGCCAAGCCCCCCGTAGGCTACGGCTGGGACTGGCATCCGAGGCTGCTGACAAGCGGCATCTGGTCAGACACCTGCCTCGAGGTCCGGAAACGCCATTCCCTCGACAGTTTCGACATCAGGTACACGCTCAACGAAAGCATGGACGTCGCCTCCATCAATGTGGAATGGACGGGGGATTTCCGTAGCGGAGACACCCTCTCCCTCACACTGGAAGACCCTTCGGGAAAAACCGTCATCAAAAAGGAGGCGCCGGCATTCGGGGACTTTGGGACAATCGAGCTACACGACCCCGAACTCTGGTGGACCCATGACCAGGGAAAGCCTTCCCTCTATAAGGCCACGCTGTCTCTCGAAGGCGGAGATGCCATAAGCAAGACCTTCGGTTTCAGGAGGATACGCCTTGTGATGAATGAGGGTTCCCCGGGAGAAGGGCCGCAGTTCCACATCAGTGAGGACGGCAATCCTGCCTCCCTTCCGTCCTTCCCCAAGACCTGTGACAAGGTTCCCGCCCAGTTCGAACTGAACGGACGCCGGATCTTCGCCAAGGGGACCAGCTGGGTGGCCCCGGAGATCTTCCCTTCCGCCGTTACGGCCCAGAGGTGCGAGGAACTCGTCAGGATAGCGAAAGACACCAATTTCAACATACTGCGCTGCTGGGGCGGCTGCATTGTAAACAAGGATCACTTCTTCGACATCTGCGACCGTGAGGGAATTCTCGTATGGCAGGAATTCCCGCTTTCCTGCAACAATTACCCCGACGACCCGGCCTATCTCAAGGTGCTGGAACAGGAAGCTACGGCGATAGTCCTGAGGCTCCGCCACCATCCATGCATAGCCCTCTGGTGCGGTGGGAACGAACTCCAGAACAACTGGTCCGGAATGACCGTGCAGTCCCTTCCACTGAGGCTGCTCGACAGCATATGCCTCCGTTACAGTCCTGAGATTCCGTTCAACATGACTTCTCCCCTCTACGGGATCGGCCACGGCGGATATCTCTTCAGCTACGACGGCAGGGACATTTTCCAAGTGATGAACATATCGCATTTCACCGCCTACTGCGAGGCCGGAATGCCCGGAGCTTCGCCCATGGAGGTCATCCGAAAGATAATCCCTGCGGACGAGCTGCGCAATCCCGGTCCCGGAGGCGCCTGGGAAGACCACCACGCATACAAGGCCTGGGACGGGAAGGACGGCACCTGGCTTGAGACCGGAACCATTGAGAAGTATCTCGGAAAACCAGCCGGCGTGGAAGACCTGATCGAAAAGAGCCAGCTTCTCCAAAGTGTCGGATACAGAGAGATTTACGAAGAGGCACGCAGGCAGAAGCCCTACTGCTCGATGGTCCTCAACTGGTGTTACGATGAACCTTGGCCTTCCGCCGCGAACAATTCCCTGGTAGTATGGCCGGCAGTCCCGAAACCGGCATTAAAGGAAGTCCGGGAAGCCTGCCGCCCTATCTGCGCCAGCGCCCGTTTCGATCGTTTCGACCACGTTCCGGGAGAGAATCTGGACATCGGGCTGTGGGTACTGAACGACTCGCCTGAACCGTTCAGGGAATCCTTGAGGATTAAAGCCAGGCTACTGCCCGGCAATCCTTCCGACGGGGAAGGGGTCGAGGCCGGAGAATGGACATCCGGACCGCTGAAGCCCGGCACCAACGCCCAAGGCCCCGTCCTGAGCGTCAGGATACCGGAAGGCTGGACAGGACGGATCTTCCGCGTCATCCTCGACGTCCCATCCCATCCCGGACTCTCAGCCTCCTACACACTGGCACTCAGAAGTGACCGGACCCCGGAACCATAGAAAACAGAAAACCACATAGCATATGACCAAACCATCCAGAATCCTTGTCATCGGCAGCAGCAATACCGATATGACCGTCAAGAGCGGCCATCTTCCCGTTCCCGGAGAGACCGTCATGGGCGGAAAATTCATCATGGGCCCGGGCGGGAAAGGAGCCAACCAAGCCGTGGCTGCGCGCCGTCTCGGAGCCGACGTCACGTTCATCTGCAAGGTTGGCCGGGACCTTTTCGGCGACAACGCCATCGAAGGATACCGCAAGGAAGGCATTGACGTATCGCACATCATGCGTTCCGGCGAAGCCTCCGGCACGGCCCTCATCCTGGTTGACGGGAAGGGCGAAAACGTCATCTCAGTGGCCCCGGGGGCCAATGCCGACTTTACTGTCGCGGACATCGACTCGGTCGGAGACGTCATCCGTTCGTCCGACTTCCTCATCCTGCAGCTGGAAATCCCCTCGGACTGCGTCGCGAGAGCGGCCAGGATAGGACACGAGGCCGGCGTCACAGTCATACTCAACCCGGCTCCGATGTGTCCCCTCCCCGAAGAGATTTTCCGGGACATATCGCTCATCATCCCGAACCAGACTGAAATCTCGAAACTGACCGGAATCGAAGTTACAGGCGAGGACAGCCTTGCCGAGGCCGTCGGAAGGATCAGGGAATCAGGAGTGCGCGACGTCATAGTCACTCTCGGCTCAAAAGGAGCCCTTGTCGCCGAAGGCGATACGTTCGTACTGGTTCCCGCGCTGAAAGTCGAAGCGGTCGACACGACGGCCGCCGGCGACACCTTCTGCGGAGCCGTTTGCGTAGGCCTCAGCGAAGGGATGACGCTTGTCGAAGCGGCCAGGTTCGCCACCAGGGCCGCAGCCCTTACAGTCCAGAAGATCGGTGCCCAAAGCGCCCTTCCCTACCGTAATGAAATAATTTAAACCAATAAGTTATGTTTATTGTCAACAGTTACCTTCTCGCAGTCGCATTCTGTTTCGTAACTATGCTCTGCTGGGGTTCATGGGGCAATACCCAGAAACTCGCTGCAAAGAGCTGGAGGTATGAACTTTTCTACTGGGACTATGTAATCGGAATGGTCCTTTTCGCGCTGCTGATAGCATTCACGATGGGAAGTTTCGGCGCCGAAGGGCGTCCTTTCCTCAAGGACATCGCACAGGCCTCGGCCGCGAGTCTGGGATGGATACTTCTCGGCGCGGTTGTGTTCAACATTTCTAACATCCTGCTTTCCGCTTCGGTCTCGATTGCCGGAATGTCGGTAGCCTTCCCTCTCGGCGTCGGCCTCGCCCTCGTCGTTGGAGTGCTGAACAACATAATCTTCCATCCGAAGGGTACCGAAAACATTCCGCTCCTGTTTCTCGGCGTGCTGCTCATCGTTCTTGCCATAATATGCAACGGAGTAGCCTCCGGCAGGGTTTCCAACGAGGTCAGGAGCCCCGCCGAGAACCGGAAAGGCATCATCCTCGCCATCCTCGCCGGACTCATAATGTCGACGTTCTCGGCCCTCGTGTACAACGGAGTCGACCTGGACAACTTCGCCGCTCCGGCAGCGGGGAAATGCACTCCCTACACCGCCATCGTGGTATTCGCCATCGGCGTTTTCCTGTCCAATTTCATCATCAACACGATAGTGATGAAAAAGCCCTTCGTCGGCGAGCCTGTCTCGTACCGCCAGTATTTCAAGGAAGGGAACGCCAAAACCCATCTTGTCGGCATGCTCGGCGGAGCCATCTGGTGCCTCGGTACCGCACTGAACTACATCAGCGCAGGAAAGGCGGGAGCCTCAGTCAGCTATGCCCTCGGACAGGGCGCTCCGATGATCGCTGCGATCTGGGGCGTATTCATCTGGAAGGAATTCAAAGGTGCAAAAAAAGGCGTCAACGGGCTCCTTGCGGCCATGTTCCTGCTCTTCGTAGCCGGACTGGCCCTCATTATTATTTCAGGAAACTAATTCAAATCAGCTATGAAAAATGTCATTACATTGATTGCAAGCGTTTTATGCCTGCTATCCTGCTCACTATGCGTAACGTCGAAAACTATCAACTGCAAGGGCCCCGTGGAAGAGCGGGCCGTGCTGGATAAAGACTTCACCTCGGTGGAAGTCAACGGAGGCTTCGAGATCGAATTCGTCCAGGGAGCCACCGCGCCGGTAACCGTAAAGACCAATTCCGACGCTTTCGAGTACCTGAAGATATACGTAAAGGATAATGGGACGCTTGTCATAGAGACAAAGGACAGGACCAATATCAAGACTGATATCTGCCTTATTTCCCTGTCGACGCAGCTTCTTGAAAATTTCGATATCAACGGAGCAGCTGATTTCAAGGTAAAAGGAGGATACGTCTCGGAGAAGGATTTCTCAATCGAAGTGAACGGAGCAGGGAAAATCGACCTGTCCGGTTTTGAGGTTCCCCGCCTCGGCGTATGCGTGAACGGCGCAGCTAAAATCGAGGCAAAGGCCCTCACCGTCGGTACCCTGTCGGTGGAAATCAACGGAACGGCGTCTGCGACTGTCGCCGGGACAGCCGGGAAGGCCGCCCTTGAGGTAAACGGTGTCGGGAAAATCGATGCTTCCGGCCTTGTCTGCAGCGATATAAAGGTCGAAAAGAACGGCCTAGCCAAGATAGTCCTGCCGGCCGAGTAACTACTTTGGCTGATAGCTGACCGTACGCCTCAGGCGGATGTCGTCACTTGCGTGGCCGACCTGGATCTCGAAATCGCCGGGTTCGACCACGCATTTCATATCCTGGTCATACAGGGCGAGTTCCGAAAGCGGTACGCTTAATTCCACCGTAACTTTTCCACCGGAGGGGATGAACACCTTCCGGAAAGCCTTCAATTGCCGGATAGGCGTAGCGACACTGGCGATTACGTCCCTAACATAGAGCTGGACCACCTCTTTGCCGTCCATGTCCCCGGTATTTTCCACCACTACCGAGACCTTCATGGTGTCAGAGGGACTGGTAAATGTCTCCTTTTCCATGGTCATATCCCGGTATTCGAATGTGGTATAGCTCAATCCTGCGCCGAAATTCCACATTGCGTAAGCCGGCTCGAAAATGTACCGGGTATGCGGTTTTTCCGGAGTGCCCCCATAGTTGGTATAATAGTCCTTGTCTGTCGGAAGATAATTGTAATAGCAGGGACTCGCTCCTGTGCTGCGGGGGAAGGATACATTAAGGCGGCCGGACGGATTGACCTCGCCGACTAGTATTTCCGCAAGTGAAAGTCCCTGGTTTTCACCACAGTACCACTGAACAAGAAAAGCCTCGGCGTTATCCTTCGCCCAGTTCATCACGAACGGTTTGCCGGAAATAAGCACCGCTATGATAGGCTTTCCCGCTGCCTTCAGAGCCTTCAGAAGGTCGTTCTGCCGGCCGGGAAGTTCGAGGGTGGACAGGTCGTATCCCTCTCCGTCGGTAGAGAGGACGGGATCCCTTGCAAGGAAGGTGCTCATCGAGCCTACAGCCACTATCACGACATCACTGGACCGGGCGAGGCTGACCGCCTGGGCTATCTTCGAGCCGTCCTGGCTCCACCAGTCGCAGCCCTCTGAATAACGCACTGAAACGCCCTTCGGGGCCAGTTGGGATAGGCCCTGGTAAAGAGTGACGCCCTCACTGTGGCCAGGCCGGGTCCAGCTGTAATCGCCGAAAACGGTCCTGTCCCCGAGAGGCCCGACGACGGCTATACGGCGGTACTTCGTCAGGTCAAGCGGGAGTATTCCGTTGTTTTCCAGAAGGATAGCGCTTTCGTCGGCGACCTCATCCGATAGGGCCTCATGCCTCGAACTTCTGATACAGTTCTCTCCCTTGCTGAAAGGATCCTCGAAAAGGCCAAGCCGGAACTTTGTCCTCAGCACGCGGCGGACCGCCTCATCCACCGTATCCATATCGATCCCTCCAGCCTTCATCTGGTCCAGAAGGGTTCCGTAAGCCCAGAACACATTCAGGTCGATACCGGCGTAAAGGGCCATCCTGGCGGCCTCGGAAAGGTCTTTTGCAGCCCAATGGAAGTCCACCAGGCGTTCGACCGCGCCCCAGTCCGAATAGGCGTATCCGTCGAAACCGAGTTCTCCCCTGAGGATATCGGTCATGTAATAGCGCGAAGCCGTGACGGGCACGCCGTCATATGTACTGTAACAGCTCATCACACAGTATGGATGCGTCTCGCCGATCACCCTCCGGAACGGATACAGGTACATGCTCCGGAGTTCCCTCTCGCCTCCGCTGACACTTCCCGTATTGAGGCCGCCGACAGGTGAACCGTGGGCCACGAAATGCTTCGGCGTACAGGTTATGTCACCCTTTTCCTGATAGCCCCTGACAAAGTTCACCGCCATCTCGGAAATCAGGTACGGGTCCTCGCCGTAAGTCTCCTGGACCCGTCCCCAACGAAGGTCCCTCGGAATATCAAGGACCGGAGCAAGTATCTGGTGCAGGCCGAGATACCTTGCCTCCTCAGCCATTGCCGACGACATCTTCCGGATCAGTTCCGGATTGAAGGTGCTGCCCTGGGCAAGGGCATGCGGGAATATGGTGCACCCGTCTTCCAGGATACCCTGTATGCCTTCCACGCATGTTATCGCAGGGATGCCTAGGCGGGTATGGCCGAGAAGATAACTCTGGACCGAATCCATCGTCTCCTTACAGGTTGCGGCATCCAGATACAGATTGTGCACCGTTCCCGTTCCGATGCCTCCGAAAGCGGCTTCCAGGCTGTCGGGGCCTGTCACGAACAGGTTCTGAAGCTGAGCGGCCTTCTCTTCAGGTGTCATCCTGGAAAGCAGGTCCTCCACCCGGTCTTCGATTGCCGCTGAAGGGTCCTTGTACAATGGCGTTCGGCCGTCCCTGGACGTGCACGACGACAAAAGCGAAACTGCAACGGCAGCTCCGCAAAAGATGGCTGGAAAGTATGGTTTCATATTTTCTTTACCGATTCATAGATATATGACACCAGGCCTGTGAGCAGCTGGACCAGCGCCTCGGACTCGTGGGAAAGGGTGGCGAATATCATCCCCGTGGAGAACGGGAAGCCGTAAACCGTTGAGATAGCGCCTGCTACGGCTCCGTGGAAGACCCCGAATCCTCCCGGGACCGGGACTATGCCCGACACCGCCCCCGCGAACATTATGAACAAGGCGTCGCTCATTCCGAGTCCCGGCAGCAAATCTTTTACGGCTAACATGGCGAAACTGATCATCAGCCAGTAAATCACCCAGATAAGTATAGTGTAGAGGATGAAAAGCCATCCCCCTTTCATATGCAGGCAACTGGTCAGGCCTTCGCCGAGACCGGAAAAGACAGAACAAATCTTTCCGCAAAGCCGGCTCTTGTCCCTGAATGCCCGTATCAGCAGGACGGCGACGGCGACAAGCAGGATGGCCAAGGCTGCGATAAGCGCGAGTCCGGTCTTCTGGGAAAGGGCGGGAAGGACATTCTCGGTGACATACGGGCCGAACCGTTTCCACATCACCGCCATGGCCATGACCATTATCACGACTATCGAAACGATATCCCATGCCCTTTCGACCAGTACCGTCCCGACCACCTTGTCGAATGATGCCAGATGTTTTCCTTCATCGTCCCGCCTGCTGTTCCGGGTTATGTAGCCGCAGCGGACCACTTCCCCGGCCCTTGGGAGGACGAGGTTGAAAAGCATGCAGATATTTATTGCGTTGAAAGCGGTCAGACGGGTTATAGACGGATCGATCGGAGTGAGGAGCATCCTCCACCTGAGGCCGCGGACATACTGTACAAACACTCCGAGCGCAAAGGCCACGGCTATCCAGCCCCAGCGGCAGTTCTCGAGAGCAGCCCAGAACTCTTCCCAGCTGATGCCCTTGAACGAATAATACAGCACTACTGCCATCAGTAAAAACGACAGCAGGTACTTGATTGCACTTTTTACACTCTCATTCATATCCGGACCGCAAATATAGAGAAAATACTGCAAAATGCGGACTAAAGGAGGCAACATCATCATTTGTCCATACAGATATTTTTCTATATCTTTGTAAGTTCAAGCAAAAATTCGGTATGAAATCGATTCTCGGCATCGGAAATGCCCTAACAGACATACTTGCAATCCTTCCGGACGACACTCTCCTGAAGAAGTACCATCTTCCGAAGGGAAGCATGCAGCATGTCGACATGGAGACCGGAGACCGCATCTGGGAATCGCTGAAAGAGATCGGCGTGAAATACGTTCCCGGCGGGAGTGCTGCGAACACCATCACCTGCACATCCATCTTCGGGATGCCCTCGGGATTCATAGGGAAGATCGGGAACGACGACCTCGGCAACCTTTTCAAGAGCACGATGGAGCAATATGGAGTCAGGACCACGCTCCTGTACGGGACCAAGTCCAGCGGACGCTGCATGGTCTTCATCTCCGGTGCAAATGCCGAACGTACTTTCGCCGACTATATGGGCGCCACCCTGGAACTTGGCCCCGAGGATCTGAAGCCGGAGTATTTCGAGGGCTATGATTATTTCCATATCGAAGGATATCTTGTTCAGAATCAGGAACTTATCTTCGAAGCAACGAAGATGGCGAAAGCCGCCGGATGCATAGTATCCATCGACATGGCCTCGTACAATGTGGTCGAATCCAATGATGCGTTCCTGCACAACCTGGTGGACAACTACGTAGATATCGTATTTGCGAACGAGACCGAAGCGAAATCCTTTACCAAACTCCCTCCCAGGGAGGCCCTCGATGAAATGGCCCTTCACTGCGACATCGCGGTAGTCAAGGTCGGCAAGGACGGATCGATGGTCAAAAGCGGAGATGAATACCATTTCATCCCGCCCTGGCCGGCGGAGGCCAAGGACGCAACGGGTGCGGGCGACACCTATGCCGCCGGATTCCTGTACGCCCATTCGCTCGGGATGCCGCTCAGGGTCTGCGGTGAAATAGGCTCGATAATTGCGGCGAAAGTCGTGGAGGTCATCGGAACCAAGATAGACATTCCCAGATGGAGGGACGCCAAGAGTGAGATCCGCAACCTTATTGCCGAAAACACGAAAGAGGAGGACGCGCAATGCTAGATTCAGTAAAGGAATTGTTCAGGAGGCAGAGCCTCAAGAAATACTCCAGCACGGAGCCTACGGGGATTACACCCCTCAGCCAGCTCCATTCGGCCGTTACGTTCATAGACGTCGAAGACACGTCCTTCGATGCCTGCAAGAACGCCATAATGGCTTTCTACCGCGACAACAACATCAAGGGCGAAATATTCTTCTACGATTTCCGCAAGCTCGGCGAAGGCGAGAGGCTCATCACCAGCATTACGACAACCGTCCTTAAAAAGGACCTCAACTGGTTCGGCAAGCCGAAACAGGAGAAAGTGGACCTGATGCTCCAAGGCAAGCCCGACCTGTTCATCTCCCTGATAGCCAAGGACGACTATCCCATCGAGTTCATGGCCAAATGCTCGAAGGCCCGTTTCAAGATAGGCAGGATCCAGCTCCCCGGCAACACTTTCGACCTGGTGGTCAAGGACTCCAAAGGCAAGACCTACTCCGAATACGAGGTATTCAAGGAAATGGTTTCTTTCATCAAGAAAATCAGATAGAGCCCGCAGGGTATGGCTAAATCCCTCTGGAACAATATTATAACAGCCCTGAAAGGCTTTGCCATGGGGGCCGGGAACATTATCCCGGGCTGTTCGGCGGGCACCATCGCCCTCCTTACCGGAGTGTTCGCCCCGGTCGTCAACGCCCTTGATTCAGCCACTAAGGCATCCACCTGGAAACTACTCCTGAAGGGCGACATCAAGGGATTCTGGAAAGTGATCGACGGCACCTTCCTGCTGTGGCTTCTCGCCGGTGCGGCAGTCAGCGTATTCGCCCTCGCGAAGCTTGCCACCTGGGCCCTCGGCAACCATCCCGTCCAGGCCTGGGCCTTTTCATTCGGTCTGATAGCAGCTACGACAGTCTATCTCCTGGCCGGATTCAAAGACTTGAAAACAAAGGATCTGATACCTCTTGTCATCGGCGTAGGCTGCGGAATAGCATTCTCCCTACTGACCCCCACGACTACTCCCCAGACTCTCTGGATGGTGTTCATAGCAGGAGCCATCGGGGTATGCGCCATGATACTCCCGGGGCTTTCCGGTTCGCTTGTACTGGTCCTTCTCGGACAATATACATATATAATGGAGGCGCTAGACATCACGCATCTCGGATGGAGCGTTCTCATAGTCTTCGCCTTAGGGTGCGGCATCGGCCTCGTAGCTTTCTCGAAACTGCTGCATATGCTCCTGGAGCGTCACGAGAGAGTCACAATACTCCTGCTTACGGGCTTCGTTACAGGATCGCTCGTTAAAGTATGGCCCTGGTTCGACCGTGCGGCAATCGAGGCGGTGAACATCGCCAAAGGCACTCCCGGAGCCCTTCACATCGGCGGAGCCGTGCTCTGGTGCCTTATCGGAGCAGCCATAGTGATCGTCCTCGAGACCCTTGCGCGGCGAAAAACGCAATAATATCCCTTCACTCCCCTTGTCTTGCATGGCCAAAAAGTTTTTTGATTTTTTTGGTACTATGTATTGCAAAGTATTGTAAATTTTTCATATCTTTGCATCAAAAAGTAATAGCAATAATCATATTTATTGAATTTCTTTGTTTTTTTATTGTTTTTCGAGAAATATTAGTTATATTTGCAATTGAAAAATGCATGTTCATGGCTTGATTTTTGAATATTTTTAAAAACGCTATGCTCATCGAACTTAAAGACATAAACAAGACTTACGACAACGGAACTCCCCTCCATGTCCTGAAAGGCGTCAACCTAGGCGTGGATAAGGGTGAATTCGTGTCCATAATGGGAGCATCCGGCTCCGGCAAGTCCACCCTTCTCAACATTCTTGGAATCCTCGACAATTACGATACAGGCGAATACCATCTCGACGGGAAACTGATAAAGGACCTCAGCGAGAAAACAGCAGCCGAATACCGCAACTCGATGATCGGCTTCATCTTCCAGTCATACAACCTGATCGGGTTCAAGACCGCCGTCGAGAACGTAGAGCTGCCGCTCTTCTATCAGGGAGTTCCGCGTAAGAAACGCCACGAGATGGCCCTGGAATACCTTGACAAGCTCGGGCTCAAGGACTGGGCCTCCCACTTCCCGAACGAGATGTCCGGAGGACAGAAGCAGAGGGTAGCCATCGCCAGGGCCCTTATAACCCGGCCTCAGATAGTCCTGGCCGACGAGCCCACCGGAGCTCTCGACTCGCGCACTTCGGTGGAGATCATGGAACTGCTCCACGAGCTGAACCGTAGCGAAGGCATGACTATAATAGTAGTTACCCACGAAAGCGGCGTAGCGAACTATACAGACCGCATCATCCACATAAAGGATGGCATAATCGGAGAAATAGAAGACAACAGGGAGCATAAGGCAGCCCTTTTCGCAAGTGGAGACAGAGTCAAATGAGGGATCTCGTCAAGGAAATATGGTCCACGGTCAGCAATAACAAACTCCGTACGGCACTTACCGGATTCGCGGTCAGCTGGGGTATCTTCCTGCTGATCTGCCTTCTCGGTGCCGGGAACGGGCTCATGAACTCGTTCATGGGCAATATGGACGATTTCGTCCAGACGTCCATAGCGGTGTTCGGAGGCCGGACCAGCATTCCCTACAACGGGTACAAGGAAGGCCGGTTCTTCCAGCTTGACGACAAGGACCTTGACATAACTTCCGGCCCCGAATTCGAAAACAACGTGGACATAGTGGCCCCGGTAAGCGAGGGAAGCAGCGCCTATGCGGTGTTCCAGGACAAATCCATCAACTGCTATTTCACCGGCGTCACTCCCGAATACAGCCGGATTGAAAAAGTGCAGCTCGCACGCGGAAGGTTCATCAACGACCTGGACCTCAAGGAGAAACGTAAAGTCATAGTACTTGACACCAATGCTGAGCGGGAGCTCACCCAGGGCACCGGTCAGGACCTTCTGGGGCAATGGATAAGGCTCGGCTCCATTTCCTGCCGCGTGGTCGGGATCACCCAGGCTGACGAGACCGACGTGAACACGAGAGGATTCATGCCTTTCACAACCGTCAGGGCCATCTTTTTCCCCGGCAACAGGCTCAACCGCCTGATATTCTCCTTCCATGGACTCAAGGGGATGGAAGAGAACAAGGCATTCGAGGACAGGTATTCGCGGCGGATCAAGCTACACCACGACGCCTCCCCGGACGACCCTTCCGCACTGTGGCTGTGGAACCGCTACACCAACAACCTCGAGATGACAAAGGGTAAGGACATCCTCTGGATAGCCCTGTGGATACTCGGTCTCCTCACCCTTGTCAGCGGTATCGTGGGAGTATCCAACATCATGCTGATCAGCGTGAAGGAGCGTACGCACGAGTTCGGGATCCGCAAAGCCATCGGCGCCCGTCCGTGGGATATCCTGAAGCTTATCATCGCCGAAAGCGTAACCATCACGGCATTCTTCGGATACATCGGAATGGTGGTCGGGATGCTGGCCTGCGAGATAATGGACAAGACCATAGGGCAGAAAGCCGTCGACATTGGCTTCACCCAGATAAAGATGCTCAAGGACCCGACCGTCGGGCTTGACGTTGCACTTGAAGCCACTATCCTTCTGATAGTTGCCGGTACGATAGCCGGCATATTCCCGGCGCGGAAAGCGTCGAAAGTAAGACCCATTGAAGCACTAAGGGCAGAATGAGGATCGACAGGGACAGCATAAGGGAGATTCTCGACAGTATCACGAGAAACAAGTCGCGGAGCCTGCTGACAGGGTTCGGCGTATTCTGGGGCGTGTTCATGCTGATGCTCCTGGTGGGTGGCGGCCGCGGTCTCAAACAGCTGCTGCAGAACAACTTCGACGGCTTCGCACAGAATACCTGCATAGTATATGCATCACAGACGACAAAGCCTTACAAGGGGCTGAAGAAAGGGCGCTGGTGGTCGCTTGCGCAGGGCGACGTCCAAAGGCTGATGAATCTTATCCCGGAACTCGAGACCGTGACCCCGATTGTCAGCCTCTGGGGGAAAACCGCCAAGCGGAACGAACTGTCCTATACCGATGGCTCCATCAAGGGCGTGAGGGCCGACTATGTCAACATCGAGACTCCTAAGATGTTCTACGGCCGGTTCCTGAACGACATGGACATCCTCCAGGAAAGGAAGGTCTGCGTCCTCGGGAAAAAGGTTTACACCAACCTCTTCCCTGAAGGAGGCGACCCCTGCGGGCAGAACATCGAGATTGACGGCATATATTATCAGGTTGTCGGAGTCAACTACAATACCGGAAACATAAGCATAAACGGAAGCGCCGAGGATTCGGTTTCCATCCCGATATCGATAGCCCAGAAGACATACAATTTCGGAGACCGGATCCATCTCCTTTGCTTCACGGCCAAGGATGGGGTGACGATGAACGACATAATCCCCAAATGCAGGGAGGTGATAGCGCGGAACCACGGAATCGACCCCACGGATACCGGTTCAATGTTCATGCTGAACACCCAACTGATATTCGGAATCGTCGACAACCTGTTCAAGGGCATCAATTTCCTTATCTGGCTGATAGGCCTCGGAACCCTGCTGGCAGGAGCGATAGGCGTATCCAACATAATGATGGTCTCGGTCAAGGAAAGGACCTCCGAAATCGGCATCCGAAGGGCCATCGGCGCCACTCCGAGAGTGATTCTCGGACAGATAATATCAGAGAGCATGGTACTGACCCTGACAGCCGGGATGCTGGGGATAGTCGTTGCCGTATTCATATTGCAGGGAATCGAACTGGCGATGACGACGGACGGAATCCTGAAGGCCCCGTTCCAGGTCAGTTTCAGCACCGCCATCGCCGCGGCCCTGCTGCTCAGCGTACTTGGAGTGCTTGCCGGCCTGGCCCCTTCGCTCCGGGCGATGCAGATCAAGCCAGTGGATGCAATGAGAGAAGAATAAAAACAGATACACAATATGAAGAATTTTTTCAAATACCTGATTTTCACGCTGATAGCGGTTATCATCGTAGGGACGTTCGTATTCCTGTACAAACGGTCCCAGCCTAAGGATATCCAGTACCAGGAACTGAAGCCATCTGTCACCGACATCGTAAAGTCCACCATAGTGACAGGCAAGATCCAGCCCCGCGACGAAGTCAACATCAAGCCCCAGATTAGCGGCATCATTTCCGAGCTGCTCAAGGAGGCTGGACAGACCGTCAAGGAAAACGAGATCATCGCAAAGGTCAAGGTCATCCCGGACATGTCGCAGCTCAGCTCAGCCCAGAGCCGCCTCAGGCTCGCTGAACTGAACCGCAAGCAGGCCGAAACGAATTTCACGCGTGAAAAGGCCCTGTATGAGCAGCGCCTTGTGAGCGACGAGGAGTTCGACAAGATGCAGCAGGCCTACAAACAGGCAGTGGAAGAGGAGGCGGCCGCAAAGGAGTCTCTGGAGATAGTCAAGGATGGAGTGTCATCTTCCAATAAATCAGGTAGTTCCACCCTCATCAGGTCTACCATTTCAGGTCTCATACTGGACATCCCGGTCAAGGTCGGAAACTCCGTCATCAATTCGAACACGTTCAATGACGGAACCACCATCGCGACCGTGGCCAATATGGACGACCTGATTTTCGACGGTAACATCGACGAGACCGAGGTTGGACGCCTTAAAGTAGGGATGCCCGTCACCATCACGGTCGGCGCCCTTCCGGACCTCTCTTTCGACGCTTTCCTGGAGTACATAGCTCCGAAGGCTACCGAGAACAACGGAGCCAACCAGTTCGAGATAAAGGCTACGGTAAAGATCCCTTCGGATGTTTCCATACGCTCCGGTTACAGCGCCAACGCAGAGATCGTCCTGCAGGAGGTAAAGGGTGTAATGTCGATTCCCGAGAGCGCAGTCAATTTCAGCGGCGATTCCACATATGTATTTATAAAGGATGGCGCAGGATATGTCCGCAAAGATATTGTAACCGGCCTGAGCGACGGTCTCACGATAGAGGTAAAGGAAGGCCTCAGTGGCGACGAAACTGTACGCGGCAGCCAGATCATAAACCCGAAGAAATAACATGAAACGACTCATTATCATATCTTTAGCCCTCGCTTTCCCGCTCCTCTCCCACGCCCAGGAAGAAGAGGCCGGACCGGACCTCTCGCACCCCTGGTCGCTCAGGGAATGCGTCGAATATGCGATGGACCATAACCTCAATATCAAGCAGCGGGAAAACAACCTGGAACGGGAGCAGCTGCAGCTCAGCACGGATAAATTCAGCCGCCTTCCGGATCTCAGCGCCGGAGCGTCGCAGAATTTCTCATTCGGCCGCGGACTTACCGAGGACAACACCTATGCCCATACGAACACCGCTTCGACGAGTTTCAGCCTCGGCTCGGGAGTCAACCTTTTCAGCGGCTTCAGGACCATGCATACGATAAAGCTGGACGAGCTCAATCTCGCCGCCGCGACCGCCGACCTCCAGAAAGCGAAGGATGATATCCGCGTAGCCGTGGCCCAGGCGTATGTCCAGATCCTTTATGATATAGAGATCCTGCAAGTAGCCAGGAACCAGATAGATATCGACACCCATCAGGTCGAAAGGATCAAAGCGATGCGTGCTACCGGTAAGGCCAGCGACGTGGAAGTCTCCCAACAGGAAGCCGCCCTCCAGAGAAGCATCCTGACCGCAACGCAGGCCGAGAACAACCTCAGGATGGCCAGGCTGGACCTTTCCCAGCTGCTGGAACTGCCTTCTCCTGAAGGCCTTGATGTGATCGTACCTGAAGTAGAGCCGGAGACCCTTCCCCTGGAAAGCCCCGAAGACATATACCTCGAGGCCGTCGGCATAAGGCCGGCGGTCAAGGCCGAAGAGAACCGCCTCGCCGGTGCGGAACGGTCCATAAAGATAGCCCAGAGCGCCATGTACCCTTCACTTTCGCTGAGCGGCGGCATCGGTACCAACTACTATAATTCCAAAGGAATGTCCAGCGTCGGCTTCTGGGACCAGTTGAACAACAATTTCAGCCAATATGTCGGATTAAGCCTCAACATCCCCATTTTCAACAGGTTATCGACAAGGAACAATATCCGGAGCGCGAATATCGCCAAGGCGAACCAGGAGATTCAGCTCGAGAACGTCAAGAAGTCCCTCTACAAGGAGATCCAGCAGGCATGGTACAATGCAGTGTCTTCCAGGCAGAAATACATAAGCAGCCGTTCTTCCAGCGACAGCAGCGAGGAATCCTTCAACCTGGTAAGCGTAAAATACGAGAACGGCAAGGCTAACATAACCGAGTTCAACGAGGCAAAGAGCCAGTATATGGAAGCCCGTTCGAATCTCGCCCAGGCCCGCTACGAGTATCTTTACCAGATGAAACTCCTGGATTTCTACAAGGGCGAAGAGTTGTCTTTCTGACCTTTCCCCTCCCCTGACAATCCCGAAAAAGGCTAAAAACCGCCTTACTTGAAAAAAATTCGGGATTTTTTTGAATTTTTTAGTACTATGTATTGCAAAGTATTGAAAAGTTTTTATATCTTTGCATCAGAAAGTAATTTTAAAACCATAGTATTTTATGAAAAAGGTTATCAACATCGGTATCGGGGGCCGCAGCTTCATCATCAATGACGATGCATACGCAAGACTCGGCTCCTATCTCGACAACTTCCGCAACCACCTGACCCGCAGCGGGGCTGACGGAATGACTTTCAGCCAGACCAAAGAGGTCATGGACGACATCGAACTCAGGATCGCAGAACTTCTCAATGCCGATCTCGGATCGTCCAACCAGGTCGTCACCCTCAATATGGTGGAGAAAGTCATCGCACAGCTCGGAATGCCCGACGGAAAGGCTGAGGAAGGGACGACTTCCGCCAAATTTACCGGCGACACTGCCGAGAGCGGAAAACCCGTCCACAAATTCTACCGCGAGGAAGAAGGCAAGGCCATCGCCGGAGTCTGCACCGGCATCGCAGCTTATTTCAACATCGACGTGGTCCTTGTCCGCATCATCTTCCTCGTACTCTTCATCACGGCCACTTCCGGCCTGTGGATATATCTGATTATCTGGCTCGTAGCCCCCGTCGCTACGACGCCGGCACAGAGGTGCGAACTGCGCGGAATCCCGGCCACCGCTGAGAACATGGCCAGTTTTTCAATAAAGAAATAGCTCGATATGGAAAACAACAACTCTCTTGACAACGTACGCTCCCAGATGCGCAAGGGTGTGCTGGAATTCTGCATCCTGAGCATTCTGAACAGGCATGAAGCGTATGCCAGCTCTATTATCGAAGAGCTGAAGAAAGCCGATATGATTGTCGTGGAAGGGACCCTGTATCCCCTTCTGATACGCCAGAAGAACCAGGGCCTTCTGAATTACCGCTGGGAAGAGTCCACCCAGGGCCCGCCCCGCAAATACTACGGAATCACCCCGAAAGGACGTGAGGTCCTGTCCGAAATGGACACTGCCTGGAACGAAATCGTGGAAACAATTCAAAAACTCAAACAATGAACAAGGTAGAAAAAGTCAGCATCGGAGGTTATGCATTCACCCTCGATGAAAGGGCCTATGAAGTGGCATCTGCATATCTGGATGAGCTTAAATCATTCTACGGCAAGCAGATGGGTGGCAGCGAGATAATGGAGGGCATAGAAGAAAGGATGGCGGAGCTGCTGCTCGAGAAATGCGGTCCCGATACCGTTGCTTCCGAGCAGGACATCAATGCGATTATCGCCATCCTCGGCCGGCCGGAGGTCATCGAGGAAAGCGACGGGGGCGCCCAGGCTGAGGAGAAACCAGCAAAGAAAAAGCTCTACAGGGACCTTTCAAACCGTGTGCTCGGCGGAGTCTGCAGCGGCCTTTCGACCTATTTCAACATAGACGTAGTGCTCATAAGGCTGGCATTCGCCCTCCTGACACTGCTGTCCTGCTTCTCCAGGAACGGGTTCGTCATTTCGATACCTGTAATCTATCTCATCCTATGGATTGCCATGCCGGCAGCCAGGACCGTCCGGCAGAAGCTCGAATCGAAGGGTGAGAGCGGTACGGTGGATGAAATCAGCAAGAAATTCGCCGACGGGACCAGAGAAGTGGTCGAGGAAGTCAGGACCGCCCCGTTGTGGAAGAAATTCGGAAGGATCCTTGGAGTCATCATCGGCATAGTGTTCCTCGTCGGAGGGACCAGCGGCCTCAGCGCCGGAGCCATCATGGCGTTCAAGTTCCCTGCCGGGAGCCTCGCCGCTTCTACGCTGATACAGAGGCTCTTCGACTATATCCCTTCGGAATATGTAAACCTATTCAGCGACCCCGTGGTGGTAACGCTGGTCATCCTCTGCGCAGTTCTGCCTCTCCTTCTGCTGCTGTACGAAGGTTTGAAGCTGATATTCAACTTCAAAGCCCCGAAATGGCATCCGGGGCTTGTGATCTTCGTACTTTGGCTGATTGCCCTGGTGGTGCTCGGCGTCCTGCTGGCCACCGGAGGCTATTCCACCTTCCTGGGACTGGAACAGACCCTTAACGTCTGAGCATTCCCTTCACCTCCTCGATGTCTCCGTCATTGGGGGCAGGCTTGATGCCGAGAAGGCGGCAAAGGAGCGGATAGATGGTTACGTTACGGAAACTGGCCGCCTTGTAACCCTTCTTGAAATCAGGACCTTCCGCACGGAAAACCGCCTTCATGTCGTCATCGAAAGGAGAATATCCATGGGCTCCGAGGCTGGTACGGGGCTTGTCCGCAATCTGCCAGCCGAGGTCCGGGGCCACGACGATGTCGCCGACGCGCTCGCTGCTGCCGTAATTGAGTCCGGCGGGAATCTCCTCCTTCTTCCATACGCTGACGTGAGGAGCCTTCTTGAAACTAAGATAAACGGAATCCCTGAACTCCGGCTTCGTGAAAATCGAAGTCGGGGTTCCGGTCAATATATGGTCGTACCATTCGGGCTTGACATACTTGGAAGGGTTGACTATGCGGAGAGGACTGATGTCGGTCATTCCGTGGTCGGCAAGGACGATGAGATCGATGTCGCGGCGGAATTTCGATGCAGCTATCCTCTGCCTCAGAAGGCCTATCATCCTGTCTACCCGGTGGACCTGTACGCCGCATTCCTTGCTCGTGGGGCCGTATCCGTGGCCGGTATGGTCCGGTTCGTCGAAATAAAGCATAATCAGGCGCGGGCGCTCTTTCTTCGGTTTCTCGAAGAAAGCCATGACCGTATCGATACGGTCCTCGTAGGGGATGAGCGGCTCCTGGTACATCTTGTATGAGTCCGGATATTTCCCCTGGATGGCGACATCCGAACCGACCCAGTACACAACGCCGGTGTGGACACCCTGGCGCTGTGCCGTAAGCCATATCGGTTCACCGAGGAAATACTCTCCCTTGCTCCTGTTGGGCCCGCCCATCGAATAGTAATCGTTCTGGTCGGGGGCCCAGAAAGAGTTGTTCACTATGCCGTTATGGTCGGGAACCAGTCCCGTCGCGATGGCATAGTGGTTCGGGAATGTCGATGCCGGGAAAGACGGCATCATCGTGGCGGAAACGCCGTTGAACGCCATTGCATCAAGGTTTGGAGCTCCGTGGATTTCGGGATAGTCCCACCTGAATCCGTCGAGGGAAACGATGATTACATACTTCTTGCGGGCGTCGAGACCCGTGCACACACCCAGTAGGACCGTGCAAAGAAGGATTGTTCGGATTAAATTTCGCATTATGGAAACGGTTTTGTGAATTATCTTTCCGTTTAGGAATTTTTTCGCGTAAATTTACAAAAAAGTTGATTTCTGGAACATATATCAGTACTCAAACGATGAAAAAAAACCTGATTTTCTTTTCGTTCCTCCTTGTGGCCGTGCTTCTCGGCTCCTGCCGGGAGAAGCCGAATAACGGGACTACGGTCCCCGTGAAACTGCTCTACTGGAACATCCAGAACGGGATGTGGGACGGACAGACTGACAATTACGACCGTTTCGTGAACTTCGTCAAGGAGCAGGATCCCGACATCTGCGTCTGGTGCGAGGCCCAGTCGATTTTCAAAAGCCTCTCCGATGAGGAGATGCCGGCAAAAAACAGGTACCTGGTGGACGGATGGGGCACGCTTGCGAAAAGATATGGCCACTCCTATTGGGGCATCGGAGGGTACAGGGACAGCTACCCGCAGGTGATAACGTCCAAATATCCAATTACTTACGTTAAGAAAATCATAGGAGAAGAGCCCGATAGCGTGGTTACCCACGGAGCCGGGTGGGCAACTTTGTCCATCAACGGGAAGAAACTGAACCTGGTCACCCTCCACACCTGGCCCATGGCCTACGCATACAAAGCTGCAGACATCGAGGCGTCGAAGGCGGCAAGGGAAGGAGACGCCTACAGGGCGAAAGAGATCAAGTACATCTGCTCCCATACCATAGCCTCCGATCCCGATGGCGAAGGCCTGTGGATGATGATGGGCGATTTCAACGCTGTCTCTCCCAAGGACAACGACAAGTACGGATACTCCCTTGACGACTCAAGGTTCCTGGTACACAATTACATACTTGCCAACACCCCCTACCGGGACCTCATCCGCGAAACCTTCCCAGACACCTTCAAGCCTACAATCGGAAGCAAGAACAGGCGGATAGATTTCATATACTGCACCCCTCCCCTTCTAGGCCTTGTCACCCACGCCGACGTCATATGGGACTCCTACACCACCCCTGTCCGGAACCCCGATAACCTGTCCAATTTCTGGCACCCTTCCGACCACCTTCCGATTGTCGTGGAATTCAATCTGTAGGGGAAGAAGGTCCTTCTCGGAAAAAAATCCCCGGAAATTGCTGCAGTTCAAAAAAAATGTGTATTTTTGCAGTCCATTTCGGGGTATTAGCTCAGTTGGTAGAGCGATAGGTTCGCAATCTATAGGTCAGGGGTTCGAATCCCCTATGCTCCACAGGGACAATCAAGCCGGTCGCAAAGCGACTGGCTTTTTTGGTCCACGATGGAGCCAAAGCGTGCTTTGGCGACATTGGGGACCGAAAAAGCCTCAGTGGCCTCCGGCCACGGCTTGATTGTCTCTGTACGGACACCTCCGGAGGAAAGGGGATAGCGCGAAGCGGAATCCCCAAAGGGACGACGCGGCGCCTGATGGCGCCCTGTACGGACACCTCCGGAGGAAAGGGGATAGCGCGAAGCGGAATCCCTATATAAGACCCTGCCGCCTTGTCCCGAATACGATTCCGAGTGCCAGTGCGAAAAAGGCTACCACCCCCATAAGGACCTCCTTATAACCCCTCAGCGACTCGACCGCCCGGGCAATGGCGGACAAATCCGGCTGTTCCGGACGGATAGGATAGAACATCACCAGAAGAGTCGCCGCACATCCGATAACCAGGCCGGATATCAGAGTGATTATCAAGGCAATACGCCCGCGGCGCCGCTCCCCGTCAACGGTTTTCTTGATGCCCTCGACTGCACTCAGACGGGCATTAGTTTCGATAAGGAACTGCCCCTCTTCCGGAACCTCGGGAGCGTTTTCACGTAAATATTTTTCTATGTCTTTCATAATCGGATATGCTGTCTGAGGTGGTCCCTTCCCACCGAAAGATGATACTTGACAGTGCCGGCGGGAATCTGCATGATGGAAGCGATCTCCTTGACCGGAAGGTCTTCGAAATAATGAAGTACTATGGCAGTCCTCTCCTTTTCCGGAATCATTGCAAGGGCCCGGCGGAGTTCTTCGTGCCGGAAAGCCGCATCTGAAGCAGCGGTATCCGCAATGCGCTGTGCTTCAAGGGATTCCAGCGGCACAGGCTGAGCAGGGACACGCCTGATATTATCGATGAAGCAGTTGTAGGCAATCCTGAAGAGCCAGGCCTTGAAATTCCCGATGAAACGGCCGGAGGACACATACGCCCTGGTCAGAGCCTCCTGCGCGATGTCATCAGCAAGGGCGGAATCCCCTCCGCACAGCGATGTCAGGAACCGTCGCAACGGCCCCTGGCATGCCCTCACTTCGGAGATGAACCGCTCCCGGGTCATAGGCTATTCATTCCCGTCTGAAAGTTTCTTCTCCTCAGCCTCTATCTCCTTGGCCAGCATCTTTTTACCGGCAAAATACGATATGAAGAGGCCTATGCCTACAGCCAGCAGCACCGCTCCTGCGAAAGGCAGGTACCTGCTGCCAGCGAAACCCCATCCTTTCAAAAGATTCGGAAAAGCGAGAGTACATACGAGGAACGCCACGCCCATCAGACTCGTTATGCAAGCTCCGGTCAGCTTCTCAAGGAGTCCTTCCTTGATCGTGCCTTTGGCCTTTTTGGTCTTGAAAAGGTCGGGGTCCACGGGTACGCCCATCTCTATGGCTTTCAGCATGACTTCCGCACGGCGGTTCGTGTCGTTCTGCCGGGCACGTACGACGAGCCATACAATCAGTACGGGAAGAGCCACGCATACGCCAAGCGGAACAAGGATTTCAACTATCGCATTCATAATTACATCATTATTTAACTGTTCTACATTTCCCCATTTCCGGGGCGGTTTCACAGTTATAACGCAAAAGCCGGCCGAAAGGTTGGAAAAAACGGAAAAATTTTTGCCAATATACGAAATCATCCTATCATTTGAATGTTTATCAAGAATCTTTATCTTTGCAGTATAGAACCATTGATATGAACACTAAAGAACAATTCGTCATCACCGTCAGCAGGGAGATAGGCTCCGGCGGCCGCACCATCGGCCGCAAACTGGCATCGAAACTGGGTGTCCGCTACTGCGACAAACAGCTCATGGAAGCCCTCAAGGATAAGTTCAACCTTACCGTCAGCAGTATCGAAAAGCTCAAGGGGGAAAAGAAGAACTGGTTTGCAGATTTCATCAACTTCGCCGCCCCGGTGCCCAGGACAGATATGATCATTGACGGGAACAGCAAGTATATCCAGGAATTCCGTCACGATGTGACATCCGACGACATATTCAAGGCAGAGTCTGAGATCCTTAAAGGCCTCGCCGATGAAGGATCCTGCGTAATCGCCGGCCGTTCAGGCTTTTACGTCCTGAGAGACAGGTCCAACAAGCTTGACATTTTCATCACGGCTCCCCGCGAAGCCAGGATCGCGAGGGTTATGCGCAAGCAGGAACTGACAGAAGAACAGGCTGCTGCCGTCGTGGACAGCGTCGACCAGACCAGGGAGAACTATATCAAGCGTTACACCGGAACAAGCCGGTATGATGCGAGGAACTACGACCTCGTGATCAATATGGACTCCCTCACGGAGGATGAAGCAGTCGACCTGATCCTGTCCTATATCAAATTCCAGGGATAGTTCTACCCGCATGAGGGCAAAATATCTTATTATCTATTTACCTATGCTGCGATAGGCGTCGCCTTTGTCGGCGTCTGTCGGGTACTTCTCCTGTCATCTTTTCTTGAACAGTAAGGACACTTAGGGGCTTTGGGACACCGTCCATGCGTTGTGCGGAGGGATTAGCCCGGCCGGAGGCCGGCCTTTTCCCTGGCTCCTCGCCGGAGGGGCCCTGCAAAGCATGGAATGGCATGTCCCTTACGAAAGCTAGCTTTCGACGGACAGACATCAAAAAAGCACCGCAGCTATTCGCTGCGATGCCAT
>JAEEGL011995370.1_pt1 | contig 35033 bp, 33 predicted proteins | sample 9134231 | NCBI WGS metagenome assembly JAEEGL01 (sample SAMN16246548, study PRJNA631951) | gut metagenome | biome: gut microbiome; feature: rumen; material: fiber-attached | host: Bos | place: Iran: Karaj | collected 2018-10 | reverse complement strand
AGCGTCATCGGCGGGACGCTTCAGTAATCCGTCGGGGAGACGGGTTCTCCGCTCCCGCTTGCTTTTCTGCGCCGCCCCGGAGGTGATCCGGGGCGGATCTTTTCTTATAGTGCAGTGCGATCAATGTATCCTACGGTCCTTTTTTAAGATAAAGCGCTGTATTACAGTGTGTTTTTCCTTTTTTTTTCGAAGCGGATCTTCCGCTCGTTCGGCCCCTAGGATTGGCGTATATCCTTCCCTGCAAATCTAAGCTCGCCCTCCGACGCGTCAAGCCAGACCTGTGGCCAGGGGAAACGAACAATCTTCCTCCCAAGGGGAGAGTATTCTCCGTCTCCGGCTTGCCTTCATCTAGATTGGTTCGCTTTCCGAAAGCAGAAAAATATACGCATCCCTGGGGCCGGAAGGCCTGAAACAAAGGGAAAAGAAATGAGTTCGATATTATGGAAGATGCATTGACCCTCGTCCTGATTATCGTACTCTGCCTGCTTCTTAAGCCGCTAATATCCGCTATTCTTCGCGGGTTTGGCAGCTCGGAGCATCGCAGAGACCGTTAAGAGTCTGACGGGACTATTGGACTGGCATATCAATATGTGGTTGGCTACGGCAAATGACGCGGCCGGCTATGACTGTTTCTTTTTTATAATTGACGCATCACTCAACAAGGAGAGATAAATTTGCGCCACTACAGTCAGGATGAAATCTGCAAAGATCAACAGGCTTTGGTATTCCATCAATATTTCCACTTTCAGAATACTGCCAGATGGTGTAGTGCGATGAACCCTTTATAACAGGTTCATTGTTGCCGTATCTACCTATGTATAAAGGATAATCATTAAATTCGGGGGCGCATAATTCGTTATAAGAGCGATTAGTGCCATATAACATTGGCTTTGAGCCATAGTATTTTTCCAACAGATTCAAGAAAATGCGTAAGCTGTCTTGAAGCTCTTTCCTGCTTTTTCCATCACTTTGTTCCACATCAACCATTGGGATCAAGTCCGTGACAATCTTGTCCATTTGACTTCTGAAGTTCCTAAATTGGTCATGTGCACTACTGGTCATGCGAAAATAGTGATATGCGCCAACCTTGAATCCCTGAGAATGCGCCTTCTCTGCATTTACCTTGAACATGGAATCTACATATGATTTACCCTCGCTGCATTTTACATATACGAAAGTCAGGTTCGGTGCTGATCGTTTAACCGCTGCCCAATCAATGTCGCCTTGATGATGTGAGACATCAATGCATTGAAAATCCTCATGCATAATGCCATTTTGCCTATTGCTTGAAGAGGATTCCCTACAGCCAGTGAGAGAAAGCAAAAGGTCAACTAGTAGAATAACCGTGAATCGCCGCATAGTCTTTATTTGGTTAATTCTACTCTTTTTGTTGACGTTCATAGAATAGTTCCTCACCATATATTGGTCCATGAAACAGATCATCGTTCTCTTTAGTCTGCATACGCGAGAATGGTTGAAATACAAACTTTACCTTGTTTTTCCCCGGTGTAATTATCAAGAAATCGTCGTAATCCTTTGCACAGTCCCATAAGAACATCATGTATTGCCTATTTTCCATGTCATAATGCCATCGCAGATGTCCTTCATAAGTATTACATAGGGAGTCAATTCTTTCAATCAAAGTAGAACTAATAGGACAATTAAGTTTAAGAGTATAATCGTATCTGCTTCTACTTAAGCTATGCCAAAATCCGCTGAGCCGATAGGAGGGGAAATCAGGTAAATCCTCGTATAAGCCCATTCTATCCAATTCTTGATCAACGAATGAAGGATCGATCATTGATACTTCCTCCCATGCGAGAAGAAGAACGAACAGTCCGATTATAATACCCACTATTTTTATAATGAATCGAACGATTCTTTTGAGAAAACATTTCAGCATGAGACAAATAGATAATAGTTACTATACGGCTAATAAATCCGCGATGGTAAATGGCCCAGTAAACATCTTGTCCAGATTCTTTTCGATAGCGGGATTTCGTTTGCCATGTGAACCCGGATCGTAGTTGTTGTGGCATTCGGTGGGAAAATCTTCAGTTTCAAGATAGGCCTTACTATCTTTCCCGGATACTATGCCTACCATAATGGATAGCCATTGCTGATACACTTGTCCACGACTCATGTTTTTTTGACCAACCAACTCTTTTGCAAAGGACTCGGCATACTCTTCAGATACGATGAGGTGATTCCCAACGCCGAGATATAGTGGCCGCCAACCATCTGGAGGTAAATCCCTTTGACCTCCGATATTGAATCTTGTGTCTTTGAGGGGAGGGCATAAAACCGCATAGCAGCTTGTCGGCAGGTCACTATAAATGAAATTGCAGGAATAGATCTCTCCTGTGCGGGAGAGAATAACAATCTCCCCGTTTCGACCTTGTGCTCCTGGCTCCGCAAAAGTGAATGCAGCCGTATCTATCGGTGCATATTGTTGGTAATTACAGGCATTAAGAATGATGAAACGTCTCATAATAACTATTGTCTACTATGTTATGGTGATGTTTCCATATTGATTTCCCATGCTTGTCAAATCTTATGTTGCATATTGTGCATTGCCAGCATGTCCCATCGCTTATGCAGCCGCGCCATTCCCATAGTGAATGGCACTCTTCGTCATACTCTACTAGGTGCCTATCAGCGAATCCATAATAAATCGCCTTAATAGGACCTCTGCAAATAGGACATCTTATATGCAATTCTGCGAGACCGAGATGTGTTTCTCCGTGAATGCATTCATCGTAGCGCTCAAGGGCTATTACGGGTAGAGAACGCATAACTCCACATACTTGAAGACACCGCAATGATAATATGACGACAATGATGATAATTATGGGTTGGATTATTGCTCTTCTGATCATGGCTCTCATGCCTGTGTGATGCCTTTATGTCGTCGGACATATGCTATTATTTCTATTTCAGCCAGCAAAACGAGAGGGGAGATTAGAACATCAAGATAATAATGTCCGTATAGGCTATCCCAACCGACAGATTCTCTATGGAGTATAACAAGAGTTATGATGATGAAAGCAATATACAGACAGCCGAAGATTGCCCACCATTTTTTAGTATTAATATTCAGAAAAGTTACCATTATCCCGGCAGATAGTCCAATACAAATAGAAGCAATTCCGCTAGCAACTCGATATAAATAATCGGCAACCCCAAATGAAATGGACTGGGGAGGCCCCCAGTTGCGACTTTCAAAAGCAAAACCTAATAGATATCTTAATGGCATTATTTCCATTATTACCAACATTGTCGCACAAGAAAGTCCTACGGCAATAAAGGAATTGCAGATAAGTTTGAAAAGAGTTCTTCTCATATCATGTATAAACTCAGTTCCAATGAGTTGCAGTGCGCATGGCGAGTGTGATGGCTTCACCTACTAGGGCGATGTTTGCGAGAAGGTAATGGCTTTTGCCATGGCTAGTGACCGTTGTACCTGCCATCTCGGCGGTGTTCAAGAGTTTCCTACGGAGGGGGGCGTCTTCAAAGTATGTGACGGGACCGATCCCAAAAGCAGTTCCGGTAGGAGAAAGTCCGAATAGTATGGGACCGGCATCGATGTCCATCGCAAGCACTGGCGACTTGTATGAGTACTCTTTGAATCCGCTAATGGGCCATTTCTTCAAGAATAATGCTTTGAACTTCTCGTACTGGTCCCTAGCAAATACTTCATCGACAAAAGTCAGATAATAGCAGCTGAGCGCTGTGTAGGAGCCTTTGATAGTTACGCAACTTGGCCCATCGAAATCGGACAGAACCATCGAGGCAATCAACTCGGAGGAGTCTGAAAGATGGTTCTCTTTCATGTTGTCCAACCACTTTAGAACCGTAGAATCGTATTTGCCAGCGTATTGACGTGAGTAGAGTTTCAAGGCAACAATGGCCACAAGCATATCTGGGATGTAAATGTATTCTCCCGGATATGTTTGCAGGTTCAGTCCGGAACTGGCGAGGAGCCTGCGATCCATCGTAGCGCAAAGTGAATGGTATAGCTGATCATATCGGCCATCTCCACCTATCTGTTTGTATCCGGCAATCATCCAGGCGAGATGGCTGAGATAGGATACATGGCTCTTCTCCCCATCCAGACTCTCAAGCGGATCTTCTCCCCAGCGTACGCGGTCATATCGACGCAACTCAGGAGACATTACTATTTTGATAAGACTATCGATGGCGGCCAGTGATTCTTCTCTTGTCTCTGGATATAGGTAGGTGATGTTTACAAGGGATGCAGACAGCATCGAGCAGGAATATAGCGCCCACTCGCCCTGAAACTGTTTTCCAACAGCTGCCGGCATCCTCTCAATGAGTTTCTGCGGCGATGTGATTACCTTCTCCATCACGTAGTCCCTACGACGGAGTATGTCCGCTTTCTCGGTCTCAAATGAGCCGATATTACGCATATTAATCGCTGTCCAGATACACTTTATGGTAATCAGCGCTAGTAGTATGCCAAGAATCCAAAGTATCATTTTTGTCTTGTGCTTCATAATCGAATCATAGAAATTGAACCAGCTTTGCAAGGGCCATCAGTGCTTTTGCCAACATTTTGTCCTTGTCTTGGAACATAGCAACAAAACCGCCACTCTCTTGAATTTCAAGCCATAGGAATAGACCGCCATAGAATACGAGTGCCAAAAGTCCAGTAATTAGAGGTCCTATTTCATCCCATTTGACTTTATTCTCTTTCATAATTTGTGATTTAGCACCTTTAAGGCGACCTCAATCCAAATATTGTAAAGAATGACATTGTCGCCTGAGACATGCCTTCTCGAAAGGTCATTATTGGCTTTCTTTTTGAATTCGTCCCAGATTGATTCGTGAACAACTAGGTAATTGCCCAATCCGAGATATTGATCTTTCCATTCCGTAGGATAATTCCCACCGCCAAAGATTCCGACCTCAAAGTCGGAAAGGGGAGGGAAGATTCTATACAGATCTTCACCTGTTATCCCCCCGTATTCGGGGAAAGCATAATTCGTATGGAATACACGGCCATCTTTGGTGATGAAAACCACACCTCCTGGCTCTCCGCAAGCACCACCAGCAGCCCACTGAAAAGCCACAATATCAAGACCAATGAATTCATTGATGTTCTCTTTTTTTATCTCAATTGTTTCGTATTCCATATGAGTGCATCCAAATATTGATAATAGTAAAAGTGATATGATTATCTTTCTATTCATGCTAAGATGAAATCTCTTTTGCGATTATATTTCATTGAGGTTTTGTGCCCATAACTCGGGCCTTGTGCCATGCTGAATCATCCGAGAAATATCTTCATCGGATGCATCGTAGCATTCTTCACGAATAGTTTCTTCCAATGACTCGGGATCGGACCATATCCGTCTTAATTCCTCTTCCAGGCTTTTCCTGAAGTCGGAGATTTTCTTCTTAGTGACTCTAATCCTGGGCTTGGCCAACGAATCGTATTCAACCGGATCGTGTCTGTGGTTTAACACATTCTGAGCAACCGTTTCTGGCCTAAGTCCGCTGGTGGCACCTGATTTCTTTACCAATTGTGTCGGTATCTTGTGCTTTCTTATAATGCCGGCAACACCGTCTTCCGGAATACCTGCTTTTAAGAAATACCAAATGAACCGCTCATACCACCAATCGCACGAAATATAGTATGGCTCTTTATTGTATGTCTCCGCGTATGCTTCTGCTACTATCCTGGGCAATTGTTCCATAAGATTTCACTTTAAATAACGACAGGCCCGCCGGATGCCTTTCACGCCTCACATTGGGCGGGCCTTTTGTGCCGTTAAGAGAGAAGTTTAGGGTCTTGCGCGTAGGCGGCCGTGAACGGAGTTCCTGCAAGAGCCGGGTTCTTCTTTTCTTCTTCAAGTTTGTTATAGATTTCCGTCATACGTCGGTTTCCATCACTGATTATGCCCAGGTATGACATCAAATTGTCGCGGAAACTGGGGTAGTTTCGATCCATTGCGGCGACAAAGAACCGCAGGGTGGTGCTGTCTGGTTTCTCGTCGAAAATGGCTTTGACCATAATCAGATCGTCGGACATCAGATGGGCAGCTTTCTTCAGCAATTCCATATCCCACTCACTCGTTTGGACGTTGTAGTAGCGGGAAACGAATAACTGAGGGAGTCGAGAAGTATCGATGATGAACCGTTCTCCGGCTACCATAAAACGTACCCAACCATCAGAAGTGTCAGGAACATATCCGGCGTGACGTACGGCTGCTTCTACGCCATCGATGGTCAAGAGCTCCTCCTCTGGTGCGGATCGTTCTCCTGCGACAATACCACGTTCCTGCAGCGTTTCCATTCTGCCCTTCATCAATCCGTTCTCAGCAGCCAGTCTGGTGTTCTTATCGTCCTGACGTCCCAGAATAATCAGCAGTATAAAGCAGAATACTGCCAAACATATTACGAGTCCCAACATAGACTTAGTGCTTGATGATGAGTTTATTGTTCTCGTTGTCAATGGTGATGGTGCCGAAGCGTTCCATCGCACTTTGACCGAAGAGGAGAGGGGCTCGTTGATTATTGACGACGGAGGCTTCGACATCTTTGAGCTTGACATCGCCAATCATAATCTCGCGGAGGGTGATCACGGCACCGGCGCTGAGTTCACCGGTCGCAACTTGGTAATAACGTTTGCCCTTTATGTCTTTATCAGAGAGGTAGCGATTCTTCAGCATGAAATTGGCTTCGACAGAGGAGATCGTAACGTCTGATGCGCCAGTATCGAAGATCATCTGAAGTGGGAGACCATTGATTTGGCAGGGGACCTCAAAGGTGCCGCCGACGTGACGGGTAAAGGCAATCTCGGAGATGGTGTCCTCAGTCTTTTCAACGACTGGTATATCGGCCTTCTGAAGGAATTCTTCGTGGATGGCCTTGTACTTGACCACGAGTTCCTTGTAGCCGGGAAGGTCACGGAGGACGTCCATGTCGTAGTCGTACTCCAGATGTCTGAAGTTGCGGTATCCGAGTTCGAAGGCTTTCTCAAGCGCTTTCATGGCGTCGTCGATGCGATTCATTCGCCCATAAAGGCAGGCATAGTCATACCAGTTGCCGGCATCGGATGGGTTCTCGTCAATGATCTTCTGCATCCAGGCGAGAGCCTCATCATCGCGTCCAAGTTCGTGCAGAGCATAGTGAGTGCTGCTACCGTCAGTAGCTACAGTGTCTTTCGCTACGGCCGTCTCGAAATCCTTCCTTGCCTCATCCGGACGCCCCATTTTCTTCAGGACCAATCCGCGTTCCAAGAAAATGTAGGGATAGTCTGGATCGATGTCTATTCCAAGGTTGTAGTCTTCCAGTGCCTTGTCGTCATGCCCAGACAGTTCCCAGCACCATCCCCTGGAATAGTAGGGGAACGCGAATCTGGGATCATCATCGATGGCGGCCGTGAAGTCCTCAATCGCTTTTTCGAAGTTGCCGGTAAGACGGTAGCAGATTCCTCTTTCGCAGTAAGTGTTCCAATCCCCACCATTCTCCATTGCCTTGTCGAGTTCAGCAATGGCCATTTCAAGCATGCCGAGCTCACGGTAGTGCCGGGATTTCCTGACCTGAATGTCCTCAGAACTTCCGATTTCCTTCTCTAGTTGGAGAACTTCTTTCAGCGCCAGTTCGTCATTGCCAGCAGCATCGTAGATCTCGCAGAGCATTGCCCGCCACATATAGGGGCTGTCGGATGATTTCATTCTGGCCCTGATATTGGCCACGGCATAGTTCAAGTTTTTCTGGGCGACATTGACAAGCAACCTCCACTGCGCGTCTGAATCCTTGTCTACATACTCAATGGCTGCGTCGATGGCCTTATTGATTTCTCCTTTCTTGTCATAAACCTGGACAAGTCTGCGATAAATGGCAGGATAACTCTCCCTGACACGAGCGGCTTCGAGAAGCTGTTTCTCGGCGTCATCATATTGCTCCCGATCAATCATAATCTGCGCAAGACCAACCATAGCCCCGGCATCGGTTTCGTCCTCGGAAAGCATTTTCCTAAAAACGGCGCCTGCCTGATCGGAATCTCCCTTGGCATACAGGATCCTGCCGTAATCGAAGGCAATTACGCGTTCGTACTCGCTTTTCTCCTTCTGAGCCATCTGATATGCGGTCTTCATCGACTCGGCGGATTTGGCCAGATCCTCAAGATCTTCGTATACATACCCGCGCCACCAATAAAGCGTGGAATTCTCAATTTCAGTCTTTTTGGGCTTGTTGACCTTGATTGCGCGATTGACATCAGCAAGAGCTTTCCCGGGTTCCCGCAGATTCCGGTAGACTCTCATCCTAAGGAAAAGAGCTTCGACATTGTCAGGTGTGCTCTGGAGCTGCTTGTCCAGCAACTCCAGTGCCTTGGTTTCATCTCCATCTTCACGAAGGACTTCATATGCCTTCTTCAGATTGTAATCGTCATCTGTCTTGGTCTTCTGAGCGTACAGATTGCAGCTCGTGAGTGCCAGCAGCAAAGCTGACAATAGGGCAAAGTATCTTCTCATATGCGTGAAAGTAGAATTATATGGCAAATGTACCTTACAGACGCGAACTGTAATTTCGTTAGTCAATATTCCAATACGCATCCGGTTCGCCATCTAAAGCGTCGTAAATCATTTCATCGCTCCAGCCCATTTCATCCTGGACATATGTTCCTGCGAACTCTTCGTAGTGCTGGTCCTCATAGTAATCATCGTTATGACCATAATAGGTCTCATCCTCTTCATCGTATTCGGGCTCGTACAGTTCATGCTGATCGAGAAGATCGTTTCCGGAAAAGTTGGGATAGACTTCACGGATCTCATCTATAAGATCGGAGGACATCAATAAATGACTGAGGTTATCTAGGCACCAAATAAGATAACCAGGATCGGACTCGATGACATTCTTAAGGGTATTACCCAGATGCTTACCAAACTTGAATTCATCATCAAGAGAGTAAAATGTGGATCTATTCATTGTAGCTATATTGTATTTGGTTCGTTTTGTATTTCCGATAGCAAAAGTACCGCGCTTCAGCGAAGTGAATTTTCGCTGTTACTCATAGTTCTGGATGAACCCGATTTTCCTTCTTGTCGGTTGCGGAGAAACATCTGCGCTGAATTTCTGACAAATGGCGCGATGACGTTCGATCCCACCTTTGATTGCTTCCATCGAAAGGTCGAAATCCTTCTCGAAATCTTTTGGCCTATGACAAAAACCATCTACCGAGAAAACCAGTATGCTATTGCCTGGATTGTTAGCATCGATGTTCATCGAAGCTTTGACTCCACAGCCTTCCAAATTGAATTGGTTGCTGGCCATGAGCAGCATCTGTGTCGACAAACCTTCTTCTATGGAGAAGACGAGGCCAAGTTGGAATCGCTGTCCATCGAAGTACATCTTATATCTTGTTCCCTCTTTTTCAAACTCAAGGTAGTCGTCTGATACCATGTGACATGTTAACCCTTTGCTTCGTAGATACTTTGAAATCTTGTTGATGGTGAGAATGTTCCTGTCGTTGGAAATACGTAATGTGATTTGAATTGCCATACCTGTTTCGTTTCTGAGTGCAAATGTATGACGGTCCAACGAACAGTATGTTCGCAAAAGAACTAAGGAGACATTTCGTCCATGTTCAAAACGAATTAACGATATTATTGTTAGCGAAAATACGATTCGTTACAGATCCTTATTTTTGCGGCATCAAATAATGAGTGATATGAGCGACAAAGAAAGATTTATCGAAATTCTCAGAAGTACGGGCAGATTTGGAATAGACAATGTAGTTGAACAACTGGAACGACTCGGATTCTTCGATGCTCCTGCAAGCACTGTATTCCATCTCAACGTGCTAGGTGGGTTAGTAAGACATTCCTTAAATGTATATGACGAGGCGATAGCAGTCGCAGAAGTACAGATTAAACTCCGGCCGGATCAGTCAGGGAAACTTCCACATGACAGCATAGCGATTGCAGCTCTCCTTCACGACGTTTGCAAAGCTGAGATATACAAAAAAGCTATCAAGTCTCGGAAAAATAGCGATGGGAGGTGGGAGTATTATGATGGTTACGACGTCGACTATTCCTCGTTCCCAATGGGACATGGAGAAAAATCGGTCATTCGGCTCCTCCAGTGGGGGCTTGAGATGACTGAAGACGAGATGCTCGCAATCCGATGGCACATGGGCGCTTTTGAACTTCCGTTCCAAAGTCCTGAGGCAAAATCGAATCTGAGCATAGCCAAGAGCAGATGTCCTCTGATAGCTGTTATAAGCGCAGCTGATGGATTGGCAAGTGCCATACTGGAATCAACCCTATAAGAAATCTCCATTAAACGAACATTGGTTTCGTTTAATCGTCTTATCTTTGCATTAAAGAATAGAAATAACATGCCCGTAAACAAAGACGCAATGGCCCGCTACCGTATCATTGACAGGATGCTGGCCGATCCTAATAGGGATTATACGACGGCCCAGATTGCCAGGGCGGTCTCAATGGAATGCCCTAAGGTCACGCTCAGAATGATTCAGAAGGATATCAAAGCCTTAGAAGAGGACTTCGGGAAAGAGATGGTCCGTAATTCGGCAGGGCGGGGAACAGTTCGTTACGAGGACCAGTCTGAACCTCTGTTCTATCAGGAACTTACCTCGGATGAGGAGGAAGTCCTCCGCGAGGTGCTAAGGAGCCTCGGTCAGTTCGAGGGATTGGATAACTTCACCTGGCTCGATCTTCTTAAGAAGAAACTAGACATTTCGGCAGATTCAAGACAGCAACCGCTCATATCTTTCAGCAAGAATGAGGGACTCCAGATTCCGGATACACTCCTTGGTAGATTGTTCACGGCAATTTCCAGGAAGAAGACTATTCGTTTCTCGTATACCGTCTTTGGTCGCAGGCCAAAGGAATACACGGTTTATCCCTATCAGTTGAAACAGTTCAACGACAGGTGGTTTCTTCTATGTACACCGGTGGAGGATGATATATATCCGTATAATCCTGAATTCATTGCGACCTTTGCCCTGGACAGAATGGATACCAAATTCGAGTACGAAGAGGATATTCCATACATTGAGACTCCCGTTGATCTCAAGGCAAGATTCGATGAAGTCATAGGTGTAACAATCCTCAAGGATAAGGAGCCGGAATATATCTACTTCGCGGTACATCCCCAGTCTTTGCCATATCTTCAGACAAAGTATATCCACTGGTCCCAACTTCAGCTGGATGAAGCATCTGAGTCGGAGTTCAAACATCGTTACCCTTCGCTCAAAGAATGGACCTTCTTTACTATCGAGTGCCGTCCCAACAATGAGCTCTACGGCAGATTTGCATCATACTCGGATCATATCGTCCTGGTGGAACCGGTTGCGATGAGGGAGGAGATGGCAAAGCTGATGTCCGACGCCGCTCAAAACTACAGGAATCTTCTTTGAGGGAAAAGAGGTTGAATTGTTTGTGAAACGGATGATGCAACATGAAAACCGACTTGCAACGAAGATATGCTTCGCGAAACAACGGGCATGACCCAATTGCTTGATAATGTGATAGGAAACCATTATTTTTGTGTTTAATAGGAGCATTGTCCTGTTTATCCCTTTGGTACACAAAGACAAAAATCATTAATGATGAATACATTACCGGATACATATAAACTGGATCAGAATCTTAGTTGGGAGGATTTTGAAGTAAACGAGTTTTTCGATGATTCATATGAACAACTGAATTTCAGTGACATTGAATATAAATCCGATATTTTTATCACATATCTTCTTCCTGGAGTCAATAATCTAACTGTAGATACTGAACGGCAACGAAGGGTCGTCCTACAGATTAATCGTAATGGGCACCACGCCTATCCGGATGTTGAGCCCGGTGATGGTTATCTCTTTACCATCTACAACGACGACCTTGGAACGGCCCAGTTGGGCACAAAGCCTGTCAGGTTGGTTATGGCTTGCGAGAACTATCTTATCTTTCGTGGATATGACGTTTTAGCTCTTGGACCTTTTGGGTTGATTGACCCAGGCAACACAGACTATGGTGTTGCAGTGTTTCTTAATAACAGAAGCATTCGAAAAATCGCTTTTTACAGGTACGACACAAAGAAATGCTATGAGTATGCCAATACCAGCAACCGTTTCAAGCAACTGCCTTTGAACCTTTCTGAAGACGAAGTCGCAGCTCCTTCAGTCAACACTGTTCCTGATTATACTGATATCAGTTATGAAAGAGTAAAGCGAGATGCTGATGCCTTCTTAAAGAGGTTTTCCTTAATGGGTTTGCCGGAGAAAATGCGTTTGGCCAGTGAAACGGATCGCATTTTCAATATTGGCGCCAGATATTGGAATGATGACAATCGAACTGTTGCATTGAGGTATTTTGCAGATGCTCTGCGCATATTCCCCATCAATACTGATGTTATCGGCATATATGGAGATTATTATGAGTATTCTGATTATGACCTCTCTATGAAATTCTATGAATTGGCAATTAAATTGAATTCTTCCCGTAAGAAAGATTATTACCAGCTAGCAAACTTTTACAAGTGGAAAGGAGAGTACGATAAGGCTAATAGGTGTTATGCTCTATGGGAAATAGTAAAAGTCCGTCAGGGGATTGATGATGACTAGACACTGACCTCAACTCCATAGAGCGCCACTTGATCTATCAATTGATTTGCCATTCTGAAACACATAGCCGCCACCTGACAGTGGACGGCTTTTTTATTCAAGAAGAATCAGTTCGCAATGAGCCATTATTATTGTATTTCAATTATAGACATGTTGTTCTTCATCCAGAACAGCTTTGTCCTGAAATAATGTTAACTTTGTTTTTTAAGAGCCTTATAAATGAAAACTCATTTTGATAACGCACAATTCCTTCATCTTTTCAGTCAGGATCAAAACGGACTGAAATATTTGACGCACGATTTCAGCGCTGGGTTTGATTTTATAGATTACGTCTACAAGTGTCAGCAGATTGTCCTGTCTTGCCGTGCCAAAATGGAATTGAACGAAGGACTTTATGATCTGGTCAGAGGATTCTTGTTTGGCCCTTACTGGACGGATTACAAAGGGGAGATCCATTCCTTCCATATGTCATCAGAAGAATGTGCATCCTACTATGATTGCACAGGCAAGCATCCGCTCAACAATCCATTATTTGGGGCCGAAGTGGAAGATTTCCGGAATTCAATTCGATTCCGAAGTGGACGGCTTGACCTCTTCTTACGAGAGGACCTTTCCAAGGAATTTCCCGCGATGGATCTAATTATTCCTGGGCGGCTCAAGGGAGCTGATATGTATATTCAAACAGGTCCTATCCGAGACGCCTTTCGCCTGATTCTTAAGGGGATGCAAGAATATGCAGACTATCCGAGAGTAAACTTCTCTTATTTCGAAGAAGAATTACAAGATGGTTTCCTGAAATCCACAATTTCTCTGACTCAATTGGGGTCATTCCCTTCCCATTCACTAGCTCGCGATATGGCGCGTTTGTCTGAGGGTGATGGCGGCACATTCGGGACAATCAGGAAGCATCTGAGAGGTTTGTGCGATTGGGAAGTGGTGACAAAATGGCCCGACTCGGATGAACCTCAAAGATGGAGGATCCTCGGGGATAATACTCTGCCCGAAGTTTCATCCGCAAGTATAGCAGAAGGGTTTTCTCACACGATTAGCATTTACCATAAGCCATGATATACCTCATTGATGACACTCCCACTCAAATGTTGGAAAGGTTCTTGAAGACGGCTGAATTCAAGGATTGTTTCAAGCGTATTGAGAATCTTCCGATTGAAGATGTGCCGTCTTTGGCCGGCGCGTCTTGCGTCCTGATTCATTCTTCATATGGTGATACTGCTGTGAAACGCAGAATCCTTGATGTACTTGATTGTGGTGAGGTGGCCCCCGTCGTGCTTTTCAGTGATGGCGACAATGAAGAAGCAGCCTTCAACGGTGAGAATTACATTATCTCCATAAAAAAGAGTGTGTTGTATTCCAGACTTCCTCGCTTCATAAAAGACTATAGGAAGAACAAGCGAGTCAACTTGAAGATACTTGCCGGAGAGCAACCTGCGGCTATAAAAGCCAGTGAGCCAATAGCAGGGAATAATGTCTTCAGTGAGTTTTTCTCAAGAGTGACCCTCGACTTGTCTCCTAATAAGGACAACGACCCAACTGCATCCTGCATTTACTGCGTGGGGAGAGAGGGAATGAATGCTATCGCGAACAAAACAGGAGGAGTCTGCATCAGGTTCAATACCAGTTTCCTGGGTGATGATCAAAGGTTAACGGACATTAAGATCCATGATTATTTGACATCAGAGATCCGTCGAGAATCCAAGGCCTTCATATTGGATACAGACGCAAACCCTGGCCTCGTCATGCTTCTTGCCATGCATATCAGGCTTACTGAAACGCTTCCTGGTAATAGCAAATACGCACCTCTTATTTTTGTCTCTGATCTCCCGCTGGAGAAGCTTATCATTAAGAGTACATGCGCTCAAATATTCATGACAAAAGGTGCATACTTATGTCATCGTTCTGAAGTAGTGGAGAGATTGAATGAAGCCCAACCCTTGGACGAATCTTCTTTTCAAGCAGATTTTCTTGACAAGATTAATGTCCCTGCGCCGAAAGGGAGCAATCACTCCCTGGCCAACCAATGGGGCGCTAGCCGACTGTATATGATAATCAGTGGGGAGAATGCAAACAAGGATGTTTTCAAGGATTTCCAAGACATACACAAGCGCTTGTATTTTAAGTATATATGCCATAAGATCCCCTCTGATCGACCTGATCAAGAAACCGAGAAACGTATTTATCAGGTTAAAGGTGCCGCCGGCAAAAGAATCCTTCTTATTGACGATGAGGCTGAGAAGGGATGGACAAAAGCGTTGTCTCTCATTTTTCCGTCAGCCCGTTTCAACCCCACCGATGATGTGATTGCAGAGACCGTCATGGATTACGACGGTTTTTCGGCGGGAGCAAAAAGCAAAATCGAAGAGAGAAATTACGACCTCATTTTGCTCGATCTCCGTCTTGGTGGGATTCGTGAAGACTTTGTCGTAGAACCCGAGCAGATGTCGGGATATAAGGTGCTTCAAAGAATTAAACAACATAATAAGGGAACACAAATCATTGTATTGACGGCCTCCAATAAAGCATGGAATTTAAAAGCACTGATGAATCGTACGATGGGCGCTGATGGATATTTCGTCAAGGAATCTCCAGAATACGAGTTTTCTGACGAGCTTTCTTCGGCAAATCTCAAATCATTGATTAAGGACATTGAACGCTGCCTCAATCAAGGATATTTACGGGAATTTTGGTCATTTGTCCGGAATTTTGACCGCTTGAACGGTAACTTGGCCGGTGAAGTGCGAGCCCAGCTGGAAATAGCATATGAAATGGCCGCCAAAGCGGAGACTACCGATGACTTTCACTATGCATACCTTGCTTTGTATCAATCATTGGAAATTGTCACATCAAAACTTACCGATTGGCAGATAGATACACAGAACAAAGATTCAAAACTGCTATACCTCCCAGGTGGCAGCTATTCTAAAGAACTTGTTGCACCTTCAGATAAAGAAGTTGTTTGGACTTACAAGCCATTGGCATTACATACTGTCCCGAAAAACGGTTTATTCCCTCAGAAAGAGAAAATAGCTGCTTTATACCTCCAGACTTGGAACAAAAAAGATAATGGCTTATTGTTCTTGATGGATCAACTGATAGCCATACGTAATGCCCTCATCCATCCGGAGAATGCCAAACTGTTCGAAACCGTAGCACCCATACGAGAAGGAGCATTCCTGCATAATCGTTATTTCAGAGACGAATCCTATGTGTTCGGAACCTCGACATTCAAACCGTTATTCCGAGAGGCCGCCTCAAAGGGTATTCTGTTTTCAGATTCTGGCGGACGGCCAGTCTTGCATATAGACGTGACGAATTCTCAACTCGGTATTCGATTCCTTCTTGCATGCTTACAGGACATATTACCTTTGATTGAAGAACCATGAGCAATAAACTGAAACAGCTAAACGATGCTCAAAAGAAAGCTGTTGTGGGCCTTGCATGTTTGATCGAGGCACAAGGCAAAGGCGGACGGTTCAGGAGCAATGACCCGGAGATGGATATCATCATTCGGAATTGTTTCGATGATGATTGGATTGGGCATTGGAACAATGATTTCCGTCACTCATATCTAGGGAACGCGGCGATGTTCGCTGCTCACAATCAGAATGAATGCATCGGCAGCGTCGCCGCCCTGGACATGGAGGCAAAGTTTGCCTTCAAAAATATGATGATTGACATCATCGAGGATAATGCAATGATGGCGCTTGCTGCTGCTTTTATTTACAAGAAAATAGGCATGCCAGCATTTATCCCACCAAAGGGAAGGGAAACGCCGAGGGAAGAAAGGAATACACAAGAAGACGATGGGACAGTCGTCCTTGAGGATCCTTTCTATCGTTTGGCGGAAGTTGGAGCCGTCCGTGGCGACAATGACAGAGTGTTCACGCTAGTAGATGACGAGTCGGGGGAAAAGATCCAAGTGGGAGCCAACTACAGTTTTTGGTTAAGCGAGGGCATTTGTCCGGTAAATGGGATTGTCGGCTATGTGGATCCGCAAAGGAATGTCTCCACTCCCGAAGGGACCCTTTGCTATCTGGTTTGTACTGGTAATCTTGTTGTACCGGTCATGGACTGGGGCCTTGAGAAAATTGATGAATGGTCCTACAGAGAAAGGGTACAGAATAACAGGATGATTTCCTGTGACAAAAGCGGCAAACTATGTAAGGCTCTCAAAGAGATGGATAAGCCTTCCGCTCCGACATCAAAAAGAAGTATAGTTGCCGAGTCTACTGACAAAAAGGTCATACATTTTGTGGGAACAGTTCATCAGCGAATTGAAGGAGGAAGGCCATCCACTCCAAGCTACATTGAAAGGCATATCAGCCTTACTTATACCAAAAAAGGGTCAGAATTAAGATTGGAGGTGGTCGGTGTAATGAAACCTCGTATCGCGAGGTTTCAGAACGACAATGGAAGAATCCTAACTTATGAGGATACGACCAGGCCATATACATATTACGAGATTGAAACAGAGCCCGTCCACAACTCGATTGTCAGGGTTTCGATCTTCCAAAAAAACGATCATTTCGAAGATATAGAGTATAGATACACCATTGACAGATAGTATGGAAAGCGGCTGGAACGATAGTTACCTGGATCAATTGAAGAAGTTGGGGATCCCATGTCTGTACCACGTGACAGACAAGGACAATCTGCGGTCAATCCTCAAAGAGCGGAGGCTTTCTTCTTGGAAAAAGCTCTCTGATGATGGTATTTCTGTGCCCAGGCCAGGAGGAGATGCAATTACCCATAGACTTGATGCGAGATATGGCGGGAGGGATAATTCCGTACATTTATTTGCCGTAAAGCCAACCGAAGAGTATCTACGGTCCATGATGGATACAAAGCGCTTCAGTGAACTCTGTGTTCTTTCTGTTTCTTTGAAATCCATTCGGCCCAATAAAGCTTCTTTTTGGATTGGCGATCCATATTCGGGAGGGGAACATATTGATAATCTTCGGGATTTGGCATTGAGGGTTGAAGACGATCCGTCTTGCCTGACTCGCATTTCTGTTGATCTGGATGAAGCCGTACACATCAATTACATCGACAACATCCCTGAGGACGTTTGGACTCGAATCTCTGAGGTTCATCCCACCGCTATCGTATTTGTAATCGATCAGTCTTGTTCTATGGCCAGAGGGACCGATTTGGACAATGTGGATTACGACTATATTTCAGATCTTGTAGCCCAAAGCGTCAATGCTCAGATCTCGAGTTTTTTAGAAAAGTGTATCAGTGAAGATGGCACTGTAAGTCATTTGTATGACATCGCCGTTATCGGATACGGAAACAGTGTCTCTCCGGCTTGGAACGGAGATCTCTCAAATGAAGCATTCCATAGTCCTATGGAGCTTATGTCACATGTGAAGGATGACGGTGATCAATTCAGATGGGTAGATGCAAAAGACAGTGACACAAGAGGGAGATGCGATTTGGCGTTTGAATACGTTTATGAACTATTGGCAGAATGGACAGCAAAAGATGAAAACCGCTTTTCTTACCCTCCAACAGTTATTCACATTTCAGATGGAGAAGTCAAAAGAGATTATCAGGAGCCATTTCTCTTGAGTGCGGAGAAATTGAAGTCCCTCCATACAGAAAACGGGAATGTCATTGTTTGGAATATCGGTTATCTTCCCGTGCGGTTCAAAGAGCACGTCTTTCTTTCAGGAGAAGAACTGCCTGCACTAACCCGGTTTCCCGGTGGTCTCGTCATGTACGAAGCGTCCAGTTATCTTCCGGTGAGTTTCAAAGAAAGGGCTGCAGCGTTCCACCACAATAATCCCGATCTGGCCAGAAAAACGATGGGGATTAATATAAGGATACAGACACTTTTCGATGTGCTTCAGATGTGTGTACTACCGGAGTAAGTTTACCTTAAGCAGAATACCTGTTGAATCTTATAGCCATCTATTGATTCTCCTGCCTGAAGATGTCCGTAATAATAGTGCAGGAAAGACTCCACATGATTCGGATTAACTATAAACTGGTTGTACCAGTTTCGCGCTATATCCAATGCTTCATTCCCGAATATGGGGTAATACTGAGAGATAATACTTGACGCATCCTTGAACACTTGTTCTTTTAGTTCGCCATGCTCATCTTCAGCCATTGCAGTTAAGGTAAAGAGCTTATTTAGGGAAAAGGCGACGCATGCGAACTGATGGTCAACGATAGCCAGTGTTTCAGTATTCTCTTTAAGTAAGAGGCGATATTGGTCTGCGATATCATCAATGAACGCACGTTTAAAACTGGGAATTCGTTGACCAGGAGTAAACTCAATCCTAGGCATCCCGTCGAATGTGACGGTCCTGCCATAGAATTCAATTATGCGGTCAGGCGAGCTCATTGCGAACCTTAGATAACTGATCGTCCTCCCACGATAAAAAACATGGCAAAGAATGGGCTCCAGCGGATCTCCCTGAGCGAAATAAGGATTAAGGTACTGGAGACGGTCACCAAGGTCAACAGACACACCGGAGTCGCTAATAGGGGAGAATGATGCAGTCTTGCTAATACTAAGCGAGTCAGCTCCTTCGATGACAGCATCAATGCTATTGTTGGTAGCCGTCAATTTGATCATGGCATTAGAGGGCCCCTGAGAAAGACATTGACCGCCCATCCACTCTTCAAATCTGTCCGCGACAAATTCTATAGATTTATTCGCCAAAAAATTCATTGCCTTATTCTTCTATACCACAAAGTTAGTGAGTTTTTTCTTCGATTCAATGATCTATTGGGATGTAAAGGTGAACCTCCCCTAATACGAAATTCCAATTCGTTTTTATGCTTTAATTTTGCGGCATAGATAATCAAAAACAGATAGATAGATTGCAACAAATAAGGACGATAACCCGCTCCGCTTTCGAAGTGCTCGAAAAGGCGAGACAGGATGCAGAATTATATCTGAATCCATACGTGACGCCAGAGCATGTCTTGTTTCAAATGGAATCAACTGGGGCACTTAATCAAGTACAGGGATATAATGCCCTGGCTCCTTTTTATTTCCGAGAGAGACTGGGGTTATTCATATCTTCTTTAGATTCAGTTGAATTGACATGCGAGTATGCCCCAAAAATCTCAGACAATCTTCGTTTTGCGATAGAGTCTGCAATTGATGAAGCTGAGAAGGAAGGAGGGAGACCTGTCGGAGTGCCCCAATTATTGTACGGAATAGCTTGTCTAAAGGACTCGCTCGCCGGATTCCTTCTCAGAAATCATCCCGAGGTTCTTCATGGGCTCGGGGTTTATTCTATATTTGAAAAAAACGATTAACGCCATATTATGCATTATGAATACGTTGATTCTAATACTCGGTATTTATCTCATTTCTGTTGTCGCATGGGTCGCATTTCTGTTCAGTAAAAAAGTGAAAGCGAGACGATTATCAGGCGATAAGTTTGACAAAGTCTTTGCCTATATTTCAATTCCATTCGCCCCTATATGCTGGATAATAGGGCTCATTGTCGTGCTCGGGGAAAAGAAGAAGAAAGACCGACCGTTACCACTTCCCAAGTCTCTCCAAGGCAAGTTGAAGAAAGATTGTGTTTCCTTTAATGGGAAGGTAATGTCGATCTCAGAGGTCAATCGAATCACCGGCAAGAATTATACATTGGAAGATGTATATGGGAAGAAGTATATGGCTTCATTAAAGGAAGAAGACCTCAAGGAGTTTGATGATGGGAAGAGTTCACTCCAGATTGATGATAAAGTGCGCAAGGATAAGGATTATTCCATTGTTTATCGTTTCGCAGAAGCACGCATGTCTGGCGACCTTGACTCCGTCAGGGAACTCTTTGCCCCAGATATTATTCTTGTCGATTATGAAGATGATACAATCCATGGCATAGATTCCGTTCTTGCGTTCTGGAAGCAACGCTATGATTCTTCAATAACGCGGAGGGTGAAATTCGACTATCGCATTGAAATGTGCATGTTCTATAATGGCCCAGCATTGCTTGAGCTGCCAGAGCGCTACGCGACCATGATAGTCATGTTCCGAATCCGAAACGGACTTATTACGCAGATGGTCTTAGCTCCTCAGATTATCTCTGGTGACCATCCTTATTATGGCGGTTTCAGAGAAGCTCCATATACGGAGGAATACTTCAGACCATTTCTTAAAAAGGAACTTGAATTCAGGGGAAATAGAATTCCATGCCCGAATTGCGGTGAACTATCAGAGAATCTCAAGTGGTATATCTTCAAAGGGGGAGACCGTTTCACGTATAGGTATTACGGCGGCACGGTTTCTATATGTCCCCACTGCAACAGGACAGTCGAGATATTCCCAATCGATTCGTTTGAGAATGAATTCCAAAGTCAGCATCCTGTAGAGGAATATAGAAAACAAAATGAGCCGACTCGAATCCCTCGACCGAGGCTTTGCTATCACACTTTTGAGTATTTGATGCCACTTGCTGGTAGTGAATACATCACAGGCCTCGATGATACAGAGCTGATTCAACTGGAGACGGCGGGGTTTATGGGTTCTAAAGGAGTTGAGTACGAACAATGTACGGCCAGGGCATGTGCCTCAGAGTTTAACTCCCTAATGCTTTCCCAACTGTCAAGAAAAAACCGCCAACTATTTGACGATATCTGTTCTTGCTACAAGCGGGCTTATGAGGATGGAGTTATTGAAGCCGGTAATAATCTGGCTATCCTATACGTTAACTATGCAGGGAATGAAATAGAAGGGATGAAATTATTCAGAGAATGCGCTGAGAAGGGTTGTGCTAATGCCGTTACCAACTATTTCTCTTCATTGTGGTGCAACGAAGATTATAACACGGCTATTCAGTTCGCTCTTGATAATCACACTCCTTCTATACCACTATACTGGAACTTGGCTGTATTGTATTTATCTGGTCAAGACATTGTCGGCAACTCTCTTGGAGAAGATCGGGAAAAAGCCAAGTATTATCTAAATCAAATCATCCGAGGAACGGTTCCTTCTTCAGGTGATAGTGGGAGTAGAGTTGAAAGCGCAAGGGATCTTCTTAGAAAAATTGACGATTATGATCCGCTCGCATACTCGGCTCGCGAGTTCCTTAAAGATGGAATCCCGATTATAATTAGGACGGCCGAACGTAATGGCGCTCAAGAGTATGATCTTTACCGTGTGCTGCGTCACATTCGTATTCCCGAAAACACCACACTTAAACTTCGGCTTCCGACTGATGAAAATGGCATTGGTGATATCTCAAGGTTCCAATTGTTCGAAGAAGGTAAAACAGATGGAGAACCTATCTGCCAGGAGAATGATATTATCTACCAGATGGAAGTGGAGAATACAATATACGGAGCATGGGATGTGTTTCTTTTCAGTAAAGCGAGACATCTTCTTCCTACTTTTTGGCATGGAGGTTACAATGAGGAGACTCTTCTTTTCGACGTCGAGGATTTCAATCTAATAATGTCTCAACGAGGTCGGTGTCAGGATGTGATTTTCAGAAGCGATGATCTTAAGCCAAAAGTATATTTCGAAGGAGAGAAAGTAATCGTTGAGTGCTGTATATGGACTGAATGGGGTGGCCTCTTTCGCGAAAAATATTCAATAGAATTCTCGGAAAATAAAGTCTGTCGTTTTGAAATGATAAAAAACGAAAACATATATCAATATGACTGCGGTATTATGTTCTGAGACTGTTTGGATTGATTTCGAATAAGCGGTATCTTTGTTATTCTTGCAAAGAATAAAGATTATTAATGAATCATAAACATTATTTGCTATGGGCATCTTTGATTTATTCGGCAAAAAGAAACAGACGCAACCTGCTTCTGTTACAATTGCTGGGAAGACCATCACGTTTGATGAGCGGACGAAGCAAAACTTATTGATTGACCAGCAGGCTTTAGCTGCTTATGAGGCAAAAAACTACTCAAAAGCATTGGAGCTGTATACTCGGCTTGTTGATGCTAATCCATCAGCTCATCAATACTATCAATTCCGAGGGACCGTATATGAAGATATGGGGAATGATGTGTTGGCAAAGAAGGATTTTGAGAAAGCAATTGAACTTGACCCCAGTAACACCACGTCACTGTACCGCCTGGCCATGGTTTATCATCGAAGAAACGACTTAGACAACGCGATTATCTATCTAAGGCGGGCTTACAATGAATTGTCAAAACACGATGATAAGCTTGGAAAAGAGTTTGGCTATAAGGATATTATGGGGAACTCCTACAACAACATCTTGATGGTTCATAAAAGAGTTATTGCCTTCAATCTTGCCAACTTTCTCGTCCAGAAGAATAAGCTAGAAGAAGGTGTCGCTATTTTAGATGAACTCATCCAATACTGCCCTACATATTCATACCCTTATTTTGTCAAAGCACTCGTTTGTGCTCAGAAACAACAAGTGCATGAAGCCATAGAGCTGGCCCAAAAGGCTAATCAGTATGGCCATCCCCAGGCACAAGCGTTGTTGACGCAATTGATGGCTCTTAAGAACAGTGCATCCACGTCTGATGATAAGTATGCAAAGATGGTAAAGGATGCTACATTTAACCCCTTCCAAATCACATGCGATCCCAGACTTCAAAACACGCAGTCTCTTCCGGATTTGAGGTCTACATTTGCAAGTGAATTATCCGATCTGTACAATAAACTGAACAGTTTTGGAGGAACGACTAATGACCGTCTTCGGCAGATGGCATCTGGATATGTCTTCAATCTGGTAGAATCATATTATAATAATGCCGGATATGTCCCGAAGAATTCTTTGGACCAGATTATTGATCAAGTGTTTGAATCAATGCAACAGACGGGCTTTAGAAACGCTTTTTCTTCACTTGATGATTTCAAATACAAGTGTTACTTTGCTTTCTTGAACCGATGATAACGTCGGAATTATTATAATTGACAGAGGAGAGAGCCCGAGAGGGAAGGGGAATAACAATGTGCAGTGAATTGGTTAGCAGAATAACCATCTTTCACTGCACATTTTTCCCCTTTGGGGGCAACAGAATTCGGGTAAAAACTCCTAAAAGTACTTTTTCTTCGTGTCTATCTTGATTGCCCGATTCTTTTCGTTATTCGCCTTCGGGTAATGTGAAAGCAGTTCTAGCCAGGTCAGTTCTTCATCTAGTTCACCGTTAACGAAATGACCAATTGTGATGTAACCGTCATGACCATATTTGACGAAGTAACCAGTTTTTGACAATCCCTTTTGGTCCGTCCCGACATAGACATCTCCCTCGTCTGTGAACTGAGCTCCTATCGCTTTCCTTATGACGACTCCATCTTGTGCCTTGTAAGGTTGACCAAATACTATGGTCTTTCTTTTAGGGTAGACTCCGATAACACCTCCATCATAATCCCGATATTCGTCACCGATCCACATCACTTGCTCAGTCAACGCTAATACGAAATCATCATCTTTGAAGACGCCGAAGATTATCCCCTTTTCTGCAGAGACCACCCAGCCATATGGCCGCCCTCCTATATACCTTCCGGTGACCATCGCAAAATGCATGTTTGCGTACATAACGCCGTTAGCATAACCATCTTTAAAATGGCCGGTGAGCTCCAGATCTTTGCTTATCACCTGTTTGCCAAAACCATGTGGACAATAGTCTCCATCTTTCGTGACATAAGCCTCTCCTGTATATATGGATCCATCTTTCAATTGTTTCTTCTCTACTTTTACAGGTTTATCGGGGCTACCCAAAACGGACTCAATTAAAGACGCCAATTCATCGACGGAACCTTTATCCTTGAAATGCTCTGGTTCAACTGGGGTCTTTTTCTCTTTTATTGGTAAACCTGGATACTTGATTATATCATATCCGCAGGTTTTAATATAGTTTACGAACTTAGTCTGCCCCGGGTCTTCATCATCTTCGCCGATCCATTTCTCAATGACTTGACCTTCCATGTCGACAAGAATCGTTGTCGGGATCTGTGTGACGTGATACTTGAGCGACAAATCCAGATTCTCGTCAAGATCCGTATCAACATACGAGTAGCAAGTGATACCACCTGCTTCAATCTGTTTCACGAAACGTTTGGATGGTCCGCACCAGCTTGCGCTAAATAACAGTAGGTAAGCTTTTTGGGGTTCAGCGGGTTTTGTGATCTTTGGAGATTCATCATGATTGATTGATGGTCCCCGTGATTGCTGAGGAGAAACATTGCTTTTCTTCCCAAACAGTTTTGATAAAAGTCCCATAATTGATGCTAAATTCTATTTCAATAATACAAGAACTGTCAAAACGATTAATAGAACGATATTGATGATTGAAAATACGAGATTGGTCCGTTGCTTTTTAGCAAGAACAGCAGAAAGATCTTCAATCTTCTGATCGTTTGTCTTGAATTGAGCGTCAACCCTATCAAATGCTTCCTTCTGTGTATCCTTCATGGAGTCAATTGACGCCATAAGTCCAGAGATACCTTGCTCTTGTTTATCTGAAAGCGAGTTGACACTTGACTGTAATGATGACAGAAGAGTGTCTTGAGCATTCTGTGATGTTTCCAAAGACTGCTTAAGGTCTGCGATCCCTTGTTTAAGCTGGGAAATCTGAGACAGAGTATCCTTGATGCTTGCATTAAGAGATTCAAGGGAAGTGGTGCATTCTTTTAACTCTTGAACGTTCTTCTGAAGTTTGGTCAATTCCTCATCCGTATTCTTTTTGAACGAGTCGGATATGGCTTTCCCTTCTTTTGAAAACACCTCGTTAGCTGTCGCGAGTTTGCTTGTAAGCGTCTCAAGCAATTGGTTGCACTTTGATTCCAATGAGGCGGTAATGGAAATCGCCTCATCACCTAAAGAAGCTTTACGGGCATTAAGGTCAGAAATGATACCCTGAACACCAGACTTGATTGAGTCCAAAGAATTAGTGTACTCTGCTATTTGTTTCTGTAAAGCACTGTAGGCGTCTACGGTCTGCTGTACTTGTTTTTTGGCAGATTCAACATCGTTCAAACTGGTCTCCAGCTTCGCTAATGATTGTAAAAGCTCGTTTGATTCCATATGATTAACTGTTTATTGTTCGGATAAATACTTGCTCTTGAAGTTGTTGAGCCACGCAGAATGAATGCCTATCTCACATTGAAGATCCCAAGCACGCATTTGTCCAATCTCTTCTTCCGTTGCGGCATTACGCCCGTTTATGACAAACGCCCTCTTGAACTCTTCCATCATCTTATAGAACTCAGCTTTGTCATCGGTCCTATTGTAAAAGTCCATATAACCGCGCAGGTAGCTATTCTTTAAATCCTCCTGGAGATTCTTGTTCTGACCCACTTTAAGATATGTGAGACAGAATACATTCAAAAAATCCAATGCCGGGTTAGGATCCGTTACAGCTCTTCTAATCAGACGAACTGCACCTTGCAGATGCTTGATGTTGTCCTTAGGAGAACTTGTGCCTACAACGTCATCATCAATGACCCTCATATACTTAAAGAGAATCTCATACGAGGATTTCTTTCCTTCCTCTGTATCATCGGTGAGAGAGAACTCCAGTCCACTTTCCGTATGGTAGTCTTTGCGGGCATACTTGGAATTGAAATAGTAGTAAATGAAGTCTTTAAGGGCTTCATTTGCCTCTTTCCAGTCATCTCCGTAACTGACACCCTCCATACAGAAAGAACGTATGTCGTCAATGGCCTGTTTGCGCTTGACGGCTATCTTATCATAGATAAATTCGGTCAAATAGCCCAAGCATTTATGTACCTCATTCTCTCCTTTGTAGTTCGGGACTTTGCTTATTTCCTGAGCAGCTCTCTCTTTGGTATAATACCTTTCCAGGAATGTCTGCAAAGCCCGATAATAATCGCCATCTTTTTTTCTCCGGGCAACAACTCGATAAACCTTGTTGCCATAATCCTCCGTAAAATCATCAATAAGGCCGATGCAGCACATTCTGTAAATTGCCTTCGCAATATCGCTTTTGTCTCGTAGTATTTCTAACTTATCCTTTGTGGTATCATAGACACTCCCGGTTTCGATGTTGCGGACTCGGCAGGCTGTAGCTTCTTTCCAAGTCAAATACACCTTCTCTTTCTTTCCGCCATTATCAAAAAGCCACACGGGGATCGAAGAAATGAGAGCGACTACCTCCGTCCCCACATTGGCGTCCAGCACCTTCTGAAGGAAATCGGATACTTGGACGGTGTCTTTCAGTTCCGCATCATCTCCATAGAATATCGGTGTTTTAGAACGACTCAGAAGCTCAAACATGGTTCGTTTTTCCACTAGAGTGCCCTTGAAGTTGTTGTTATAGAAGTACATGACTGTCTCATAATCAACATTCTGGTACTCAAACGCCCTAGCGGGAATCGTCAGACCGTTTTGCGTAAGCAGGTCCTCCATGTCTGATTTATAGACGAAACCGCGGCCCGTATCCGGAACCAATCGAAGTTTACATTGATTATATTCCGCGCATGGACTATTGCAAGGCCCTTTATTGCAGCGAGAGCAAGTCTGGTTACAAAGCCGGAAAGCAAAGCGCGTGTTACAGACATCGCAGTGAAGCTTGACCATGTCCTTATCGGGGGTACAGTAATCAAAATACTGCTCATCAATGAAAAGGCCATAATGGTCAAGAATCATCTGCAAATCACCGTCATAGAACCACTTGTCACGGATGATGAACATCGGGAAATCATTGACCGGGCATCTGCGGTTTATTCGTACTAGCTTGTAATCAGCAAGAAGAATACACGACAAGGCCATCTTGCGATCTCGTCCTGCACGCCCTGCTTCCTGGACAAAACTCTCCAAAGAGCTGGAATAGTTCATATTGACGGTGAAACGCACATTCGGTTTATCTATGCCCATTCCGAATGCTTTCGTGGCCACCATAAGCGGAAGCTTGTTCTCACGGAATAGGTCAAGATTCTCGAATGACTCCTTGTCGATCTCGTCGGCATCATCGCCATCTCCGCTGCCCATGAAAGTTCCAATCTTATGAATAGTTTCTCCGAGTGAGTTCTTATTGCCATTTACAGAAATCCCGGTATTGTTCTTGTGCGGGCAGAACACTATTCCAGATTGGGCGTACTCTTCTGCGTCATTGAAGAAATTGTGAGGCATCTTTACGGATAAGTCCTCGTCAATACTTCCTTCTAGATTTTGACGCTCATTGAAACGGCTCTTTATTGTTTCAACCGATTCGGGAGTTTGCAGTTCTTCTATAAACTCAGGGATCCTTGAAAGATATGTCGCCAAGAAATCCTGTTTCGATGGATAGACACTCCACTTGTCAGTCATTTTTACCGCTTTGGGTAGGCCTTCGTCAAGGACTTTGTTCCTATCAAAGAACTTATCTTCCTCACATTGAACAGGGACCCTCTCTATTTTATACTGGAGTTCCAAACGGTTAGTGTTCTCCTCCCGGATTATCGTATCGGCGTCAAGTTCGAAAGCCCCGTCACCGGATAGCTCTCGTTCTACATCAGCCAAAACATCAAAAGATGCCGTTGCAGTCAGGCCGAACAAGGTTAAACGCCTATTGTCTCCTTTCTGTTTCGGCAAAACATACTGGTACAGATTTCTCCCAAGATGAAGGTAAGTAAAGCGGAAATCGTGGCCCCATTCTGAAACGCAGTGGACTTCGTCAATTACACCATAACTGAAATAGACACCGACCTCGTGCATGTTCCTCAGTTTCTCCCGGAAGCTGTATGTACAAAGCCTTTCCGGTGACAAGAAGACGAACTGCACCATTGATGTTTCCATCATCTTCGCCCGCTTCTCTTTCTCCTTTGCATCGACGGTCGAATTGATGAAAGTGCAAGCATCGATGCCCGCCTTCATCAGTCCATCGTATTGGTCTGACATCAATGATCTGAGAGGGTCGACAACCAGAGTCACGCCCGGCTGAAGCATCGCGGCTAATTGGTAAGTCAGGGATTTACCGCCACCGGTTGGCAACAAACCGATTACACTCTTATTCTGAAGAGCACGGCTCATAATAGGTAACTGTCCAGGACGGAAATCCTCCTTGCGGAAAAGAAGCTGGAGGAAATAACGTAGCGTCTCTTTTCGTTCCTCGATTGGCACATAGTTCCCTTGAGGGTCCCTGTTAACCAAAGGACAATATGCTATGCTGTCAGAGGTATAGATGTGCCTGTCCTCATGAACATAATTCGCCGAACGGATAAAGAAATAGCAGTTGTCCCTACACTTGAAGTTACTGAAAGACTTTTCCTCGATGCCGGCCCTACGCATAACAGCAATATCAAAGACAACATCATATTGCTTTGCGCGATTTGCCCGTTCAATTCCATCAATGACATTTACATGCACCCTATCATCATCAATGGAAGGGTGATGCAATGGAGAATCATGAAAAGGAGGGAGACTGATGACGTCCAACTGTATTTTGGGGAAGGTGATTCCCTGATAACCTTCGCTCAAACTGGCCAACCTGTTGAAGGATTCGGATAGCTCAGCAAGCGCCAATACCGAGCAAGGGACATCGCGCTCGACAACGAGAATAGAAAGATTATCCTTCTTATAATCGACCCTGCCGGTTATCAATGCCTCTATCATCGTTTTTTGGATACGGGCAATTCCGATAGGGGAGAGCGTATATACTAAGGTTTTGATCCACGATGAATCAAACAGCTTGTTACAAGCCTCTTTTACTGTTGCAAAGTATTCATTATCAAGTATCGACGTATTATGCGCGAAGTCTTTGATATCCTTGATGCGCAAACAGTCCCATCCAGTTCTCGCCAGGGCGGCAGAACGATATTCGTCAGCAGCTCTCGATCTCTCATTATTATGATAATTCGGGCCATCAATTTCTATTACCAGACCACGTTTTTCTTTGCCATCTTTCCCAGTGACAGAATAAGGATACTCACAAGCAAAATCAACTCGTTGGGAGTGATGCGCCCTCATGCCTGTAATGGACAGAAGACTTCTTTGAGGCATAAGTATTTGACGGAGTTCAACAGGGGCAACCCCCAATATGAATTCCTTTTCAAAGTCGCTTCCCAGGATACTGGTACTGTAGGACTTCTCATCTAACCTAAGATGACCATCTATTGCATGAAGGGCTAACATGACATCATTCAGCCGCAGTCCCTTGACATCGAAGTTGATGCCTCCAAGGTTGTCTTCCAATTGATCGTTGCCGAGAGCATTAAAGGCTTTTTCGACAAAAGGGCTGGTCCTCGTAGGAAGGCCTCTGGTGATGATGTTATTCAGAACAGCGAGAATAGGATCCACATCATCATAGATGCTAGCACCAATATCGAATGGCGCCGATACCTCAAAGCTGGAAAGACGGCGGTAAAGGTCATGAATTCTATTTCTATCGTTTTCGGCAGCCTTTAGTACTAAGTTTCTGACCGCATCCAATTGATAAGAGCCGAAGAACTGTGTGTCAGGATAGTAATCAACAGCGACAAGATTGATCTGATTATTCTCCAGCTTGAAGACTTTGATGTTGTAGGAACAAGGCTTAGAATTCTCGGAATACCGATATTCGGAGGCCGTTTCATTCAAGAATGTTTCAGGAGCATTGAAGTACTCATAGAATCGGTCGATTCTTCTGTTCCCATTGTTCATGGGGCCAATGCAGAATAGATAATGCTGCCCTTGAACATTTGAACCGACTTTCTCTGCGAGTGATTTCAGATCGATTGACCCGATGTCAAGAATGTTCGAGAAAAAATGAACTGTGATAGGACTGTCTCCTTCGATATCGGCAGGAGTGACATCATCAAGATAACTGCCGATACAGGAAACGACAGCCCTGTTACCGACATACGCATCGACATGGATCTTGGCCCTTTCTCTTGCGGCATCTGACGGCTCTATCAGCGTCACCTTACGAACCCGATTGTTAACGCTGCGCTCCTTGAGGTAGTCGAAAAAACAAATTGAAGCTAATCCCTGGCCACATCCCCAGTCGACTATGTCAAAGTCGTTTGACGCGAATATGGAAGTGTTTACACAAGACAGTGCCCGGTATATTTTGGCCTGGTGCATCTTGCCAAAAGAGAACAGGTAACACTTCATCTGTGCATCTGTATCCAAGAGGTCAACGCCATGATTCAATGAATCATAGACTTTATTTCGCTCTTCCTCAGAAAGAGACAATACATAGTCTTGGGCTATACGCCTTATACTATTGAACGAAATGTCGCGGATTGTTGATATTACTTCTTTATACGCCATCTTACCTTCCTGTGATCGTATCAGATGCCGGATTAAGCTTGTGAATCCGCCAATTACTTATGGCGGTCTCTTTAGAACTGTTTGCGTAGCAGTACTCACAAAGGTGCGGACATGTGTTGTATTCACCAATATCCTTGCTGATGATGCATCCGCAGAACTGGCGCTGTCCTTTGTCCTTATTGTTCTTCTTCTTGATGGCGTAGTGACCCTCATCCAAGACAATGGCATCGTCAGGGACCGATTCTGCGCCGAAAAGGCCCGATTCCCGCTCATGAATCTCCACACCCAGGAATTTCATCAGCGCAGGGTCATTCCATGCTATCCGGATCATAAGGTCATCATCCACGCATCGATTGTGGGCGATATGATACTTATCCAAATCAATCTTTTCGCCACACGTGGCGATTGTGAACCCCCACTGAGAATTCATTTCGCTAAGCCTAGCGGCGAATTCATCCATCTCAGGGACAGTCCACTCCCGGTAATTGATATGTGACGCCTCAAGATTGGCTTTCACCTTGCGGTAGGCCAGGATGTCCGCGAAGCTGAAGACAAGCTTATCAGTATAGCCGACAAGTTGTTTTGCTATGCCTTCAACCTTTTTCAACAGGAGATCTATGTCAATAGTATCCGTGAGGATCAGAGGATCAAAGCGCCATATGACGTGTCCCTTGCCAAGTTTGCTTACAAGCGTCTTGAAGGTCTCAATTCTATTTGCTACAGAAGGTACTCCCTTTTCTAAGCGTTCTGCATCATAGTCATTTAGCGTATACTGAATGTAGCAGTTTATACCTCTCTTCTTGAGGCTATCCAGATAGGGGAGAAGAGGCGCTGGATTCTTGGACCAGAATACGATGAAACGGGTATTCGCATAAGCCACATAGCTTTTGACACCATTGAATGGATTTGTCCAGGCTGAATAACCTGCTTTCAGACGCTGGAAGAACCAGTCTGCATAAAAGGCAGGGATATCCGTGCTGCGGCTCGCAGACACAATAATAGGGGCTATCGCATGAACATGCTGCCCATCATCCCTGATTATTTCAACTTTATCCCAATTCACGGAAGACAGGATTGCTACGGTTGTGATACACCTAATTCACAAAACTCATATACCTCCTCAAACAGGCGCTCTCCCAATTCGGCATTCGCATGTTTAAAGAAGCTGGTATTCACTCTATCCATCACTGCAGAAACTGACGGGGCTAACGGCATATCATCCATTTTGAATGACTGTTTTTCGATATCAAATACCTGAGGGATTAGATATTTAAGTATATGGTACCTAACTGTATTCTCGCCACTGCGAAAAGCCATTTGAGAAGAAAAATCCATCACTTCGCCATAATTATTCCTTACCACATGCATAAACGAATCATGCATCAGATTCGGGTCGGAAATAATCAAGTTCAGTATGACATAGAATGGAAGATTCCACGAATCTTTCGCTTCTTTATGATATCGCATCAAGCAATAAACCGCATTTTCTGCAGAGATTGAATTGATGTCAGGATTCCCGTAATCCATTTCGAGGGCAATAATTGCAAATGCGTTTCCAATAGGCAGCAGATTCTTAGGGTCAAAATTCAGCATCTTGTTTGGACGGACATTAACTGAATAATTGTAGAAATCGCTGCAAGCATTATAACGCATTGCGCCGCCATAAGCCTCAAACTGAATGGCTTGTTTAGCTAGCGTAAGGTAATTCTGTTCGTATACATTCATCGTTGTAAAACCGATTAATAATTCTCTTGCAAGTAATTCATGAAATCCTCAAATTCATCACCCTCTTCGTGTCCGCAGAAGCAAGCGATCTGATCGCCGGAAGAGTCAAGCATATATATCCAGAGCCAGACATTATGTGGATGTCTTACAAATGCAACTGTTTTCACGGGGATATTGTACCCTTCATGATAATCATTGTAGTCAGTAAACTTAAACAAACCTCTTGCTGACAGTTGCACGCCTACAAAATCATCATTATTTACGATGTAAAAACCGTCAAAAACCAGATTCCCGTGAGGCGTCTTCAATCCATTTAGACCAAAATCCCACTTTTCGCTGGAGAAGCCAAGATCGATTTCGTCCCCTTTACCAAACCGGACATCATCAACATGAAAAGTGACATGATAGTTTTCATCGTCATCATATTCGTCCTCTAGCAATTCAACATGAACGAAAGAATGACATCTCTTGCCTCCAATGTTAACTGTTTCTTCAAAATAGTCACTGGATTGGGGCTTCCAAGGTTTCCGAGCATTTGCGGTGGCAACAAGCGAGTCAATAAACCGTTGGGTCTGAGGAACGAAAAAAAACTCCGTATCCTCATTCTCATATGGCGTAAAATACGTAGAGAAGCCGTTATCTTGAATCGGGTTGGCCTTAACTCTAAGAACATCGCCATACTTATTATGCGTTGCATCATGAATGTCCATGATAATGTAACCCGGAGAATTCATACTGAATAAATTACAAGTTGTTTATTAATCGAAAAAGCAAAATACGTATTCGGGAATTAATGATGATATCATGCCCATTCAAAGTTCTCTTTCCCGGCGCCAAGTTCGAAGTGGTATTTGACGATCCCAAGATCGATCCAGCTATAACCAACCATCGAGAAGAGAGGTTTCGCCATTACCGAGGGAACACGGTTGTAATCTTTGAAACCGAGATACTCGATAAAGAACTTTTGCTGGTTCACGGCCGTCGGTGCCAGCAGCGCCGCCTCGACGCCACGGTTGAACCACTTCGGAGTGAGGTCGCTCGCATTGCTTATCTCCCTTGCAGGTTTGGACTTATGGACCTTGCCCTGGGTCTGTCCGAATCCGAGTGATATGTAGCATCCAATCTTTTCGTCATCCGCCAACTCATACGTGCCGGGTATCTTGCTGTAACTCAAGCCCACCCAGCAGGTGTTAAGCCCAAGGGTTTGAGCGAGCAGAACGAGTTGCTCACCGTAGTAGCCAATCTTCTCGTCCAGATCATCGCCTTTCTTTCCGGCCATGACAAAGTAGTTCTTCACGCCGGCGAATGCGCCGTAGGAGAAAACGCCGCTGGTTGATTTAAAACCATTAAAGGCCTTAGGCTCGTCCGTCACCAGTTGGACGTGCAAGCATGCCTCCCTGTTGATTTCCCAAACCTTGTTCCGGAGAGTCGTGAGGACTTCTTCGGGGATGGGCTCGTCCGTGTATTTCCGGACGGAGTGGCGTGCTTCGATCGCTTCGAGCATTGTCATATGGCAGTTCGTTTTATTTCTTTTCTTCGGATTCATGCCTGGCTCCGGACGTCGGCTTGCGGTTAGGCTCCACGCCTGCACGCCGCAGTACACGGAAAACACTCGTGCGGCTCTTGTAGCCGCTGACCTTCCAGATGTCCTCCACCTGATGACCAGCCTGATACATGCTCACTATCATCTTCTCCTTATCCAAGCGTAACTGGGTCTTTGGAGGAATAACCTGGTCCTTCCTCAAGCGTAGAACCCTCGCTGATGAACGGCGGGCTGATATGGCCTCCGCGGGAAGACTCCCGAAAGCATCGAGTACATCGACTTGAGTCGTGGAGGGGAAGAGCTCCCCGGAAGTGTCGATCCTGTCATGGATGCTGATAAGGCGGATGTTGTATTCATGACGGAGTCCAAGGAAAGCACCCAGTTCTCTGAGGCCGCGGAAGGCGTTGCTAAGCTTGCTCACCACAACAACATCGCCTTTAGTCAGTTCAGTTACCATCTTCCGCCACTGGGGGCGCATCTTTTCCTGTATAGCCTCCTCCTCGATGATGCAGTCACATCCAAAAGTATTCATCCAGTTCAGGTCCTCCTCACGTGTGGAGAGAGACCTGGACAGGAACAGATAACCAATCTTTGACATAAATACAGGGGATCTTTGACCAACGAAGATATAAAGAATTAGCGACAATTCAAATGGTACATCAGATATTATCTTATACGAAAGCCTTTGAGTATCGTTGATTTACCGGGCACAACAGTGGCCAGAGAATCTTTTATTTTGCCATGAGAGGAAAACAAAATTATCGCATGAGTGTTTGCGAAATACGAAAAATATCTATATTTGCATAACCGCTAAATAATTGATAATCAGTTATTTAGTTTGGTCCAGCGGTACAGTCTGGACTGGTACGCTGATAAGACGGAAAGCAAAAAGTAGCGAGAGAAAAGTGGGGAAAAGGAGGGGAAAGAAGGAGTAATCGTCCACTACTATTCTCTCTTTTCATCAGAGGATGACATGGTCTTCTCCTCT